>Ga0207796_1000004_pt1 | contig 135121 bp, 109 predicted proteins | sample Pon1CUnioCityCA_6_FD_187274 | JGI IMG/M metagenome (GOLD analysis project Ga0207796, IMG submission 187274) | Marine sediment microbial community from Union City, CA, USA - Pond 1C Sediment 1 (SPAdes) | ecosystem: Environmental > Aquatic > Marine > Intertidal zone > Salt pond sediment ... | reverse complement strand
TGGCGGCCAGCAGCAGCGGGTGGCCATCGCCAGGGCGCTGGTCAACGAGCCATCGCTCGTCCTGGCCGACGAGCCGACGGGGAACCTGGACACCAAGTCGGGCGAGGAGATCATGGCGTTGCTGCACGACTTGCACGACCAGGGCTCCACCATCGTGATGGTCACCCACTCGCCCGCTGATGCTGCGCACGCCGCGCGCATCATCGCGTTACGTGACGGGCAAGTGATCGCTCACGACCTCGACGTGAAAACGGCGGGGCAATTGGACTCGGTCACCTCCGAGGAAGGGGTAGCACAATGAGCTTCTGGCGAACGCTGAGAGTCGCGTGGGAGGGCCTGACGCTGAACAAGGCCCGTTCGTTCCTCACCATGCTCGGTGTCATCATCGGCGTGGCAGCGGTGATCGTGATGATGGCCGTCAGCGCTGGGGCGGAGGCGGAGATCGCGGATCAGATCAACGCCCTGGGGGCCAACTTGATCGTGGTGATGCCCTCGTTCCAGCAGGGTGGCGTGCGGGGTGGTCCGGGAGGAGGCATGATGGGCTTCGAGTACCCGGACGAGATGGAAGCCATCGAGCGGGAGGTGGATCACATCAACGGTATCTCGGCCGAGCAGTCGACCACGCAGGAGGTTGAAGGAGGGGAGACGACCCTGTCCGACGTCTCCGTCGTGGGTACGACGGCAGGCTTCCCCGCCGTCCGTGAGTACCAGGTTGCGCTGGGACGCTTCCTCACCGATCAGGATAACGAGCGGGAGGAAGAGGTAGCTGTGCTGGGCTACAGTATTGCGCAGGAGCTATTCGGCGAACGGAGCGCGCTGGGGCAGAGAATCAAGATTGGCTCCGTGAGGTTCCTCGTGACTGGCGTGATGGAGAAGAAGGGCGTCGTTGGCAATACGGACTACGATGCTCGCGTCTACATACCACTGACCGTCGTCTTCGAACGCTTCGAGACACGGCGCTTCGGGGGCGATACCTTGCGCACCATCCTCGTCTCGGCTGAGAGCAAGGAGGCGATGGACCAGGTGATGGCCGACATCACGACGGTGCTGGCCCGCGAGCACGAGGTGCCGGTATCCGAGCCTGATTTCAATCTGATGACGCAGGAGAGCGTCATCGAAACGGCTGCATCGACCACCGAGGCCTTCCGCGACCTGCTGGGCTGGGTGGCGGGCGTCTCGCTGGTGGTGGGCGGCATCGGCATCATGAACATCATGCTCGTCAGCGTCACCGAGCGAACCCGCGAGATCGGGCTGCGGCAGGCCCTGGGGGCGCGTCCTCGTGACGTTCGCCTCCAGTTCCTGCTCGAGGCCATTATCCTCAGTCTCATCGGCGGCCTCCTGGGCGTGCTGGCCGGCGTGGGTGGTTCTCGCCTGTTCGGCGAGCTGGGGACGATGCGCACGCAGTTGGTGCCGACGTCGGTCCCGTTGGCCTTCGCGGCCGCGGCGGCGGTGGGCATCTTCTTTGGCTACTATCCGGCGACGCAAGCGGCGCAACTCGATCCCATCGACGCGCTGCGGCACGAGTAGTGGTCCAACGGGCGACCAGCGGAATGTCATCGCAGTCCCGCAACGTGACTGTTGCGTGGGGTGTCCGTTTCTATGAGGCTGGAGAGCCAACTAGGGAGGTAGGGTCTTGAGAAGAAAGCGTTTCGCATGGATCGCAGGGCTTGGGTGCACAGCCCTGATTCTTATCGTGTTGATAGGACTTGGTGGCCTGCTCTACTTCGTGACCGGGGGTGGCGACATCTTCCAGGTCGAGGGGGCGACAAGGGCGTCAACGGTGGATGTACCGGCAGCGAAGACGTCGGAGGCCGAGGCTGCGGCGGCGACGGATGCCTTCGGGAGGGTCACACCCACGCCGCTGAGCAGCCAGGAGACGGCATCGCGGCAAGAAGGGCTCGACGGCATGGACGCTGCCGCGATGGAAGAGGGGTCGCTGGCTTCGCTGTACAGAGACGTGAACCCTGGAGTGGTCAACATTCGGGTCTACCTGCGGCAGGCCGGGGTGACGGGGAGGGGTGCCGGGTCTGGCTTTGTCCTCGATGAAGAGGGGCACATCGTCACGAACCACCACGTGGTGGCTGGCGCGAACCTTGTGACCGTGATCTTCTACGAGGGCACCGAGGTCGAGGCGGAGATCGTGGGCACAGATACCGACAGCGATCTGGCGGTGGTGAAGGTCGACCAGCTGCCCGAGGGTGTGTGTCCCCTGTCACTCGGGGCGTCGAGCGACGTGAACCCGGGGGATTCGGTGATTGCTATCGGCAACCCCTTCAGCCTGGGTAGCAGCATGACGCTGGGCATCGTCAGCGCCGTGGGGCGGACGATCCCGACGGCTGAGACGCCTTTTAGCATACCGAGCGCCATCCAGACAGACGCAGCTATCAACCCGGGCAACTCCGGAGGGCCCCTGTTGACCATGGATGGTCAGGTGATAGGCGTCAATGCTCAGATCGAGTCGACCACAGGCACGAACAGTGGCGTTGGCTTTGCCATCCCGTCAGATGTTGTGAGCCTGGTCGTCCCAACGCTTGTCGAGGATGGAAGCTATTCCTGGCCATGGCTTGGGGTCAGCGGCACTGATGTGGGCCTTCTGCTGCAAGACGCGAATAACCTCGATACGCAAGACGGTGCCTACATCGTTACGGTGGTAGAGGATGGACCTGCAGCTAAGGTGGCCTTGCAGGGCGCTACCGGCCAGAGGGAAATCCTGGGCCAGGAGATACCTGTCGGCGGAGACGTGATCATAGAGATAGACGGAGAGCCCATTGAGAATTTCACGGATCTGTTGACCACCGTGGCGTTCAGACAACCGGGCGACAGGTTAGGACTGATCGTCCTGCGCGACGGACAGCGGCAGCAGGTGGTGGTAGAGCTGGACGAGCGACCGACGAGCCCGGGACAGTGACTCAGTGGCTACGCTAAGAGGGCGGTGCCTGAAAGGGAACCGATGCAGGAGAGCGCTGAGCCGTTATGACCTGGACGAGGCTTAGGCGTGCACAATGCCCGGCAACTGGGTTGCAGAACCTCGGCATCCGGATGAGATGGATGGCTCAGGCTGCGCCTGATAGACCTCCGCGCGCACGCGGGAGATGAGGATGGAAGATCGGGAGGAAGCGAATCATGGGATGGTGGCACGTTTTGGTATGTCTGGGGCTGATAGCGGGGATGTTGACTGGCTGTGGAGGAGATGAAGTGACGGAATCGAACGAGATCGGTTCAGGCTACGAGAGCGACGTTCTGGGCTCAGGATCCGAGGACGGGCTGGGCCCTGATGCGCAGCTGGCACTGGGCACGCTGATGCTGGAGGGAACGGATCACGCTGTCAGCTCCGACCAGGCCAAGACATTGCTGTCGCTCTGGCAGGCGCTGCAGGGCGGGGTGACTGCAGAGGATGAGATCAAGGCTGTCCTGAGGGGGATCGAAGGGGCGATGACTGGGGAGCAGTTGGCGGCCATCGCCGACATGCAGCTCAACCAGGAGGACTTGGAGTCTTGGATGGAGGAGCAGGGTATGGGTGCGCGGCTTGATTTCCCCGGCGGAGAGGAGGATGCCGACGCCCGTGCAACGCGACAAGCAGAGGGCCGTAGTGGGGTGCTGCTCGGTGGAGAGATGCCCTCCGGCGAGGACGTGCGACCCGGGATGGGCACGCGCATAGCGGAGTTCGAGAGCATGAGTGAGGAGGAGCGGGAGGAGATGATGGCTACGGCTCAGGCGGGCGGTGGCCGCGGTGCCGGCTTCCGCGGTGGCGCGGGGGACGGTACAGGCGTAGCCCCCGGCTCCATGGGAAAGCTTCGATTCTTGCTTCGTCCTCTCATCACTATGCTGGAGATGCGCGCAGGGGAAGCATAATGCCAGTTGGGACGCTGAGTCTGCCAGTCCGAGAACTGGACGGATCCCGTAGGGGCATCAAGGAGAAAGAGGATCTTGGATTCTCAGTCCAGGAGCAGAAGCCACGGGTCGTGGCCCGTCTCCCGCAGCCGCCCGCTGAGCCGATTTGTTGCAGTCATGGCCTACCTGTGATATGGTAGCGGTGTCTACCGACACGGAGACGCTTACGTCGTGACACGTGGTCTTGCTCGTTGATGGCCAGTCTGATCCGGTAAGTGGCGCGCGCTCATGTCCAGGAGAGTGGCGGGAGTGGGAAGTCGCATTTGATGGACGTAGAGAGCCCGGATGGATTCAGTTGTGGACGCCGCCTGCATCAAAACGGACACAGGCTCTTCGCGCGTGCTGAGAGGTGTGGCGACTCGGCAACGGAGGAGGATGGGGCCTTTCTGAGACCTTGAGATCGTTGTCGCTGAGCTGGCATAGGGCTTTCAGGGATGGAGTCAGCTCTTTCTAATCGGCGCCGAGAACGAAAGTTGAGCCTATGCTCCACGGAGACTCCGCCCACCCGCCTCCCATGGCAATCCGTGGTGCTCTGTGCCGCGAACATTGTCACCTACGTTTGTCTATGATTCTAGAGTTGGTCAAGGAGACGTAATCTATGAGCCAGACCATACTAGTCGTCGATGACGAGCCGGAGATCGTTCGTCTGGTGCGCTCGTACCTGGAACAGGACGGCTACCGCGTGGTGACAGCCTACAATGGCGACGAGGCGCTCTACGCCGCTCGTCACGAGAAGCCGGACCTGGTCGTGCTGGACATCCTGATGCCCAGAGTAGACGGCCTGGAGTTCACGCGCCGAGTGCGGCGGGAACAGGATGTGCCTATCATCATGCTTACCGCTCGTGCGGAGGAGACTGACCGCATCGTGGGGTTGGAGATGGGGGCCGACGACTACGTCACTAAGCCCTTCAGTCCTCGAGAGCTCGTCGCGCGCGTGCGGGCTGTTCTGCGCCGCGCTCAGCCCTCTGATGAAAGGGAACCGCCGCCGGTGCTGCGGGCGGGCCCGATTAGGCTAGATCGTTCCACCCATACGGTGACCGTGGCCGGCGAGGCGGCTAACTTGACGCCCACTGAATTCGATGTCCTGGCAGTGCTCCTGGGGCAGCCAGGGCGCGTCTACTCGCGTGCCGAAATCCTCGAGGACGTCCAGGGCGTTGCTTTCGAGGCTTATGAGCGGACGGTAGATGCCCATATCAAGAACCTGCGTCAGAAAATTGAGCCGGAGCCCGCGAACCCAAACTATGTCCTCACCGTGCGCGGCGCGGGCTACCGTCTCAATCCGGAGCTTGGGAATGAATAGGCGGATGCCCAAGGTAGAGAGCCGCAGAATGCGTCACCGGCGCCTTCGAGGCAGGCTCGGCGAAGGAGACGATCGGAATCTCGCTGAGGATGCCTATGAATAGTCTATTCGCGAAGGGCATGCTTGCCTTCCTGGTCATCATCCTCGTCGCCGTGGGGACTGTCTCCGTCCTGACTGGACGTGTCACGGAGACCGCGTTCCGCCGATACGCGCTGACGCGCAGCGGGATGTGGGATGGACTGACGACGCGGCTGGCCAACTATCATCAGGAGCGTGGATCTTGGGAGGGCATCCAGAACGTCCTGTCGGCGTTGGGAGATCGGTGGCATCGAGAGCGAGGTGTGGAGATTGGCGGCCCCGGGGGCCCTCCGCGGATGATCGACTTCCGGATCATCAGTACGGACGGGCGTGTCGTTGCTGACACCCGGGGTGTTCCGAGAGGCACTGTCTCGCGCGGGGATCTCGACAATGCCGTGCCTATCGAGACAGATGAAGGGGTTGTGGGTTACCTGGTGCCCGCTCCAGAGAATCGACCCGACTGGCCGCTGGATGCGGCACAGGCTGCCTTTCTATCTCGTGTCCGGACCATACTGTGGATTGGGGCGGCGGCTGGCCTGGGCGTGGCACTGGTCGTCGGCGGCCTGCTGTTTCGATCGATCACTGCTCCCCTGCGCGAGCTGACAAGCGCGAGCGACGCCATCGCCAAGGGTGACCTGTCCGCCCGAGCGGATGTCCGTGGGCAGGATGAGATCGCACAGCTGGCCGATTCCTTCAATGAGATGGCCGAGAGCCTGCACAGGATGGAAGAGGCACGCCGAAACCAGACTGCCGATATTGCGCACGAGTTGCGCACGCCTCTCACCGTCCTGCAGGGAACGCTGGAGGCAATGCTCGACGGCGTATACTCGGCCGATCGCGAGAACCTTCAAGCGGCGTTGAGTCAGACACGGACACTGTCTCGGCTAATTGAGGACCTCCGTCTCCTGGCCCTCGCCGATGCGGGAAAACTCCGTCTTGTGAAGGATCGCCTGGACCTTAGGGGCTTCCTCAGGCAGATCGTAGAGGCATATCAGCCTCACGCCAAAGAGCGTGGCATCGCCCTGGGCCTGGAGACACCATCGGCCCTCCCCACAGTCTGTGTCGATCGAGACCGGTTAGCGCAGGTGATGGGCAATCTGGTGAGCAACTCTCTACACTATGTGCCCCGTCATGGGCACGTCAGGGTAGAGGTCGCGACACAGGACGGGGAGGTCATCGTATCCGTGATCGACGATGGCCCGGGTATCCCTGCCGAGGACCTGCCGCACGTCTTCAAACGTTTCTGGCGGGCGGATCCAGCTCGACGGCGAACAACGGGGGGAAGTGGACTGGGACTCTCCATTGCCTCTCACATCGTGAAAGCACACGGCGGGCGGATATGGGCTGAGGAAACGCCCGGGGGCGGGCTGACCGTCCGCTTCGCCCTTCCCACATCAGACGCTGAATCTGCATAGGTGTGGGAACTCCGGTTGGAGATCTCAGGCTTGCTCAGAGATGCGATCCAGATGTGACCAGGTTGGGGACTGAGGGTCCCGGCGGGCATGGTATTGCTCTCCTGCGGGTGGTCCGTGAGCAGTGTGATGGAGCCAGTCTCAGGTGTTCGTGGCAGCGGATCATACCTATCGATTGTGAAGGCCAGTGTCGATACGGACGGTGGTCGCATCTGCGTGGAGAGTGAGCCGGGTGCAGGCAGCAAGTTCAGCTTGCTGATTCTAGCGATGGAAGGGGAGCCTACCGGGACCTGACCGCCGCGCAAGGATCGTAGTCCACGCCCAGGAGTACCTGAAAATCGACCAGTCTTTCCTCAGCCGGGTTGGAGATCACGTCTGCCGCACTGCGTTGGTAGAGCCGCGTCAGTCTGTAAAGCGCTGTGGCAGAGCCCGGGTCCGACGCGGTTGTGAAGTCGATGATCTGCGTTCGGAGCTGAGCCGCTTCCGCCTGACGAACGCCCACCACCGCGAAGCCCTCCCACCGTAGCCTCTCCGCGGCCACCAGGCCCCAATCCTGCTGTGGCGCACCGTTCACAACCTCTACCTGCCACAGGAGCTCCGGTGACTGCAGCCGTGGGGGCGCCAGGGCCTCGGCGACCAGATCGTCCAGCACCTCGTAGTCAGGGATGAGCACGTACATGCGCCTTGGTCCAGTCCAGGACGTCAGCACGGTCCTGTCCACGAAACGGCTCTTGACGTTGACAGGATCAAGCCGCAGGCCCACGGCGCCCAGGCGAATCAGACCCTGAAGATCGAGATCGGTAGAGACGCTCTCCCTCAGGGCGCCCCAGATTGAAGGAATCTTCGGAATCAGACCCAGGCTCATCACCTGTCGGTACAGGCCACGCAGCACCTGCTGCTGACGCCGGTGGCGGTCAAAGTCGCTCGTGCTCCAGCGAGAGCGTGCATACCAGAGCGCGTGCTCGCCGTCGAGGTGATGGATACCCGGCTCCCAGTCCACCTCCGTCTCTCCTGAGGGAGACGTCGGATCGGGGAACGTGTCATGAAGCGGGCATTCGACGGCTACCTCAACACCCCCCAGAGCATTTACAATCTTGACAAAGCTATCGAAACCGACCCGCGCGTGGTAGTCGATCTGTATGCCGAAGTTGTGTCTGATAGTCGCCTCCATCAGGGTCGGACCGCCGCGACTGAATGCGGTGTTTATCTTGCCAAACCCCCGGCCCGGCATCCAGGCGTAGAAATCGCGCGGAATTGAGAGGAGTGAGACGGATGGACCCTCTGGGTGGACGCTGACGACAACGATGGTGTCCGTGAGACCCACCTTGTCGGTGCCCCCTTGATCTGAGCCGAGCAATAGGATGTTGATCACGTTCTGGGGCTGAGTCAACAAGGGTACGGGCGCAGGCTCCGTCAACGTGATCGTATCAGTGGTGGAATGCGTCCGAGTGACAACAACGGGGGTGGGCGTGGGCGTACCAGGCAGGAAGGTTATGGGCGTCGGCATTCCTCGCGGGAGCGGGGTTGGATAGGGGGTCGGCGTGGGCGTAACGGTGGGAGTGGGTGTGGGAGGAAGAGGTGAGGGAGTCACCGTTGGCGTCCAAGTGGCTGTCGGCGTGTGCGTGGGTGTCGAGGTGGCGGTCGAACGCGGGGTCCAAGTTGCTAGCGGACTAGGCTCTGATGTCAATTGAAGAACCGTTGGAGACGGCGTAGCGGTCGATGTCCCGAACGGCAACTCGAATGGCAGTCCAGGCGTCCCACTGCACGAGTGAATCCCCGCGAGGACCAGCGCCAGGATGAGGACCAGCGCGATTCCTCCTAACCACCGATTGTCAGACTGTCTCATAGCATTAGGCTACCGCCACTTGGGCACACAAGCGTCAAGACTACAGATTCTACCACGAAGCGTTCCTGCGTCCAGAAGCGATGCAGCACGGCAAGGGGATGAGAAGGGCTAGTCGAAGGCTGCGGAGGACTCCGGCGGTGTCGAGGTAGGAGTTGACGTGGCTGTCGGAGAAGGTGTTGGTGTGTAGGTGGGGGAAGGTGTGAACGTCGCCGTTGGCAGGGGGGTCCACGTGGAGCTTGGGGTCGAGCTGGGAATGGTTGTTGCAGTTGGTGTCGATGAGGCCGGAGCTGGAGTGCCTGTGACCGTCGCCGAGGGCGTAGTAGGCGTGACGGTCGGCGCGGGCGAAGCACTCGCTGTTGCGGTGGTGGTCGGGGTTGGCGCGACCGTCGTCGGAGTTGCTTGAATGGTTGGCGTGATTGAAGGCGTGGTCGTCAGCGTGGGCAAGTGAGGGGGCACGTAGAGTGTCTGTCCCAGGTAGATGGCGTTAGTCTGAAGGCAGTTGGCCTGGCGCAGGATCTCGATGGGGACATCGAAGCGCTGCGAGAGACCGTATAGCGTATCTCCCGGCTGCACTACGTATTCAACCCAGCCGAATGGAGGGCCACAGGGATACGGCTCTGGCGTAGGGCTGACGTAGAACGCGGGCGGGAGATAGAGCTTCTGACCCCGGAACAATGTGGTCGTGGCGAGGCAGTTGCCGCGCATTAGGGCGACAGTCGTGGTGCCGGAGATTCGGGCTAATCTGGTCAGCGTGTCCCCTGCCTGCACGGTGTAGAAGATCCAACCGGGCGGCCTGGTGCAGTAGGGCGCGGTTGGCAAGACCTGGGGTGGGGCCACTGCGGGATAAGTGGCTTGCATGGGTATGGCCGTGGGCGTGCTGCTCTGGGGGGGCGGCGGCATTGGCGTGGCGGTGTGCCGCTCGGGCCCCGCTGTGGCCTCGGCAGGTGTCACCATCGGGCGCGTCGGAGTGTCGGGAACGGTGACCGTTGGCGGAGGCGTCAGAGTCGGCAAGAAAGGGGTGAGGGTTGTTCGGCGCGCGGTGGCTCGGGTCGACGTCAGCGATAGGGGGGTCGTCTCCAGGCGAGCTAGGTAAAAGCTGCCTACCAGCATCGCGACACTCACGAGTGTCACAAGGAGTGGAATCACAAGTTGGCGCAGCGCAGCCTCTCGCGACTCCCCAGAGCGGTGTTGGTCAGTCACCGCGCCTCCTCCTAGCGCCAGCGGCAAGGTCTTCCCAAGGCAGCCGGCAGAGCGCAGGCGCGAAGAGGCGGGCTCTCTCTGAAGTCATGTCCCTGTCGAAACGCTACGACCATCAGCGGGACTCTGCCCCGGAGGCAGCGGCGGCTTGACAGATCCCATTCAGTCGGCGCCACTGTCGGCTATGATGGGGGCGAGTACCAGTGCTATTGCGTGCATGATCTGCTCGTCACGGGCACTCCAGTTCTGCTGCGACTGTGGGTTTCCCACCAGGAGAAGTCCCAGAATCTCTTCATCCCTCACGAGCGGCTCGACCATGAGCGGACCCGATTTCTCAAAACCGAGAAGCTGGTACAGATCCTTAAGCTGCGACGTCCCGTGCTCAACCACCGTTGGTCGCTTCCGGGGTAGGCTCCATGACGCCGTGGTCAGTGCCGGATGGTCCGGCAAAGGCAACGTCATGTCCTCTCCCGCCGCCACTGCGCTGCTTGTTTGACCCAGGCCGTAGACGCGCACCATCTCAGTCTGGCCGGGGACTAGAAGGCCAACGATTGCCAAGTCGGCGTGCAACGTCTGAGCGATTGAATCGGCAGCCAGTTCCAGGCCCACCTCTAGGCCGTTGCCGGATTCGATGGTCCGGACGGCTTCGAGTATGCCGAGCGCGCCCCGGGGGCGACCTTCGCTCCACTCGCCGCCAGGCATGGTGGATCCCAGCGCCCGACGATAGACCAGGGCAGCGAGGAGCGGCAAGGCGGCCAGGTTCGCCAGCCGGACCCATCCAGCGAGATGTGTGCCCGGGGAAGGAGAGGCGACCTGAAGCGAGTGACCAGTGAGCCAGAGAGCCAGGAGACAGAAGAGCCAACCCCAGTCGGGCGGCCGCCACGCCAGACTCCCTACGAGCCCCAGCGCCAGCACCGCTGCCGTGGACAGCTCCCACGCCTGTGCTTGCCAGTAGGCATTGTACAGAACGCCCTGAGCCGCAGCTTCGGGCCAGAGCCAGGCGAAGACGGCGTAGGCCCCGGCGGCTATCAGAGTGATGATGAGCACGAGGACTGTCCTGAGACGCGGCTTCTTCTCCAGGACGGGCAGGAAAGCCCAAACGACCAGGACAGAGCTAATGAACTGCAGGAACCGCTCCAGAGGAGGTAACACGACGACGGATGAGACCGCACCGACGCTGTGAAGCACAGCTACGAGCATCGGAATCGCACGTGCCAGAAAGAGCCCGACTCCCATCACCAGCAGGCGAGTCGCGGCATCGTCGTGCTGGCGGTGCCAGTGACCGACCGCCACACCGGCGATCAACTGAATCGCGAAAAGAGTCACCAGGTGATAGACCAGTGCGCCGGGCTGGGCGGTGATCAGTTCTATGAAGTCCCGCAGAAGCGTCACATTGACCTCCAGAGGATCGATTGCGGCACGATTATACCACAGTGAGAGGATAAATGAAATGGGTGAGGTTCCCTGCACCTCGAACGCTCTTGGACGAAGGGTGACATGTATCAGCATGAGCGACTGACACCTAATTCTGGACAGTCAGGGCCATCGGGCGTATACTTCCATTAGTCTTCGTGCGTCTAGCCCCAAAGGAGGTCCTCTGGCATAGAGATAACTGGTCCGAAAAACGCTTGTCCCTTCCGCTGAAGTCTGTCTAAGGATATGGAGTAGAGCTTATGAAGACTGTGTTTGTGAACCCGGAACGCTGCATCGGCTGCAAACAGTGCCAAATAGCTTGTGTGGTCGAACACTCGGAAAGCAAAGCTCTTTTCGGAGCCATCGCCGAGAAGCGCAAACCCAGGCCCCGCATTCTCGTCGCCCCGGGAATCAGCATGGATACCTCCTATCCCAACAAGTGTCGACATTGCGATCCTGCGCCCTGCATGACCGTCTGCCCGACCGGGGCTATCAGCCGAGAGAAGGATCTGGACATCGTCGTCGTGGACCCTGACAAGTGCATCGCCTGCGCAATGTGCGCCATGGTCTGTCCCTTCGACGTGATCACGTTCTATCCGTCCTATGAAGCAATACTGGATAAGGTAGTGGCTATCAAGTGCGATCACTGCGTGGATCGTCAGCGTCGGGGCGAGATCCCCGCCTGTGTGGAGGCGTGCAAGGTCGGGGCTCTGGTCTTCGGCGACATCAATGAACTGGTCAAGATGGCCCGAACAGAACTGGCAAAGGCCGTTTCAGTCGGTGTTGGAGGGACCGTCGAAGAGATCGAAGCGGAGACAGTACACTTGCCACCCAACGTTGAGGCTTGGCGCGAGCTAGGCCGGACCATCACTCAGATCGGCAGGGAGGAAGCATGATGGCTGGTATGGAAAACCGTGCAGTTCAACGCTCCGTAGATCCGGCGACCCAGTCAATGCTGCGCATCGCGGAGAAACTAGGGATTGAGACTGTTTGGGAGCGCTTGGAGGCTCAGCAGCCGCAGTGCGGCTATGGCGAGCTGGGGCTCTGCTGCCGCCACTGCAACATGGGGCCCTGCCGCATCGACCCATTCGACGACACCGGGCCTCAGAAGGGCGTGTGCGGAGCGACGGCGGACACCCTTGTGGCCCGCGGATTGCTGCGCGCTATAGCGGCCGGTGCCGCGGCTCACTCTGACCACGGTCGTGACATCGCCCACACTTTCCTGCTCACTGCTGAGGGGAAGGCCGGCAGCTACGAGATCAAGGATGAGGCCAAGCTGATGGCCCTCGCTGTCGAGTACGGCATCGAGACGGAAGGGCGCGAGTCCAATGAGATTGCGCTGGAGCTGGCCCATGCTATTCACGGCGAGTTTGGGAACCAGGCAGGGCCGATTCGCTTTACTCGGCGGGCCCCCGAAGCGCGCGTGAAGCTGTGGCAGGAGATAGGTGTCGATCCGCGCGGCGTAGATCGGGAGATCGTGGAGTGCATGCACCGCACTCACATCGGGGTCGACCATGACTACGTGCACATCATCCTGCATGGGCTGCGAACGTCGATTAGCGACGGATGGGGCGGGTCGATGATCGCGACGGAGCTTTCGGATGTCCTGTTTGGCACGCCGGCGCCCACCAGGGCTGTCTCCAATCTAGGCGTCCTAAAAGAGGACGAGGTCAACATCGTCGCTCACGGGCACGAACCAACACTCTCTGAGATGATCGTCGCGGCAGCGCAGGACCCGGACCTGGTCGAGTTAGCCAGAGAAAAGGGCGCAGAAGGGATCAACGTTGTCGGGATGTGCTGCACGGGCAACGAAATCCTGATGCGTCACGGTATCCCGATCGCGGGCAACTTCCTACAACAGGAGTTAGCTGTGATCACCGGGGCCGTGGAGGCCGTGATCGTGGATGTCCAATGCATCATGCCTGCCCTGGCCGATCTCGCGACGTGTTACCACACGGAGATGATCTCCACATCGCCAAAGGCCAAGTTCCCTGGAGCAACGCACATCGAGTTCAACGAGGAAGAAGCCTTTGACATAGCCAAGACGATCGTACGGCGAGCGGTGGAGAACTTCCCAAATCGGAAGCCGGAGATGGTCAACATCCCGGATGAGACGATGGAATGCGTGGTGGGGTTCAGTGTCGAGGCGATCGTCGACGCCCTTGGGGGCACGCTTCAACCGCTGCTGGATGCCATTAAGAGCGGGGCGATCCGGGGCATCGCTGGTGTTGTTGGCTGCAACAACCCGAAGGTGCGCCACGACTATGGGCACGTGAGGCTGGTTGAGGAGCTGATCGCCAATGACGTCCTGGTGGTGAACACCGGCTGCAATGCCATCGCAACCGCCAAGGCTGGTCTTATGCTGCCGGAGGCGGCGGAGCAGGCGGGTGAAGGATTGCGAGGCGTCTGCGAGGCCCTTGGGATTCCACCGGTGCTTCACATGGGCTCCTGTGTGGACATCAGCCGCATACTGGTGGCGTGCGCAGCCATCGCCAACGCACTCGGGGTGGATATCAGCGATCTCCCGGTGGCGGGCGCAGCCCCAGAGTGGATGAGCGAAAAGGCGGTATCCATCGGCACCTACGTGGTCTCATCGGGCATATTCACCGTGCTGGGCACCGTACCCCAGGTGCTTGGAAGCCCCAACGTGACCAACCTACTCACGCAGGGGGCGGAGAATGTGGTGGGGGCCACCTTCGCCGTCGAGCCCGATCCGGAGAAGGCGGCGGCTCTCATGTTGGAGCGCATTGAGAGCAAGCGAAGCGGGCTAGGCCTCTAGCGCTGGGTGTGGATCAGGGAGGTGCCATGAGAGTTCTTATCATCGGCGCAGGACCGGCCGGCGTGACTGTCGCCGAGACGCTGCGCCAGCATGATGATCAGTCCGAAATCGTGATGTTCTCCAGCGAACCCCACCCCCCGTACTCCCCGCCGGCCATGGTGGAGTACTTCAAGACCGGAAGAGAGGTGCATCTGTGGAAGGGGCGCGACTTCCCGCAGCGGCTCGGCATTGACTACCGGCAGGGTGTAGAAGTTGCCGGAGTAGAGCCAGAGAAGCAAACGATTTGCCTTGCCAACGGAAAGACGATTCGATACGACAAGCTGGTCATCGCGTCCGGGGGGCGTCTCTACGCGGCCCGACTGGAGGAGTTCAAGCCAGGGGTGTACAATTTCAAGTCGCTGACTGCCGCTGAGGCGCTCCTCCAGAAGGTGAAGGAGGAGGGAGCCCACAGAGCCCTCGTCATCGGGGCTGGGTTCATCGGCGTGGAGATCGCCTTGCTTCTTCGTGACATGGGCCTGGAGGTGACCCAGCTGGTCCGCTCCCGGGTCATGCGCCAGATGCTCGACCTGGAGACTTCGCAACTCGTCCTGGGCATGCTCGAGGAGAGAGGTGTCAAGACGCGTCGTGGCGACGATGCCGACGCCGTGGCGTTCGTGGGAGAGCCGCGCGCTGAGGCTGTCGAGGTACGGTCCGGGGAAGTGATCTCGGCCGATCTCTTGATCGCCGCCACGGGGTTGCGGCCGAACATCGAGTTCCTGGAGGCCTCCGGCATCGAGACGAAGTGGGGGGTGCTGACGGATGAGCACCTGCGCACCAACTATGGCGACATCTACGCGGTAGGCGACGTCGCTGAGACGTTTGACCGCCTCACCGGGGAGCGGTATGTCCACGCCATCTTCCCAAACGCTGTCAACCAGGCAAGGGTCGCGGCGCTCAACTTGGTGGGTCGGGACGTCGCTTACGAGGGCTCCGACAATATGAACAGCCTCAAACATCTGGGGCTCCCCATTATTGCAGTGGGGCGCATGGACGGGGAAGAGCTGCGCGTGCGACGCAATGGCACGCTGCGTAAGATCTACATTGAACAGGATCGCATCGTCGGCTTCCGGCTGACGGGGGACGTGAGTGCCGCTGGGATATTCCGGAGTCTGATGGACAAGCAGGTCAACATCAGACCAATTAGACGACACTTGCTGGCGCCGGGCTTTGGGATGGGCGTCATTGGCGAGACAGCACTCGCTGGACAGGTTGGGTTATAGATCGGCGCCGCTCACGGACTAACAGGGGCAGCCCTTGGGCTGCCCCTGTTGTCGACTGTGCATGGTCTAGCCGAATCCCCGGCTGCCACCCCCTCCACTCCGGCTCGACGAGTGCCGGCTGGAGCTGGATCCACCGCTACTCCAACCGCTCGATCGGAAGCTACCTCCACTGAATCCCCCTCCGCCTCCGCCTGACGAGGATTCCTCGAGGATGTCCCCCAGCACTTTCATTGTGGTCGTCCCAGCCTTCCAGGACCACTTGGTGGCCTTGCCGGCTCCTCTTGCCGCGACCTCAAAGGGAGAGATAGCCTCGTCCGGGTCGCCAGCGGCGGCATTCAACACAGAACTCAAGGACCGGCTGGCGCTGTTGAGCGAGCGGCTTAGTCTGTCTGAGAGTCCCTGCAGAGACAGATCCGCGCCCGCCGGCCTCTCAGAAAGCGAAGGACGCGCCCTCGCCTCTCTTTGCCCGCCGCTCGTTGCCCGTGGTATGCGCAGTCCGTCCCTGACGCGATTCGTGAGCGGGCGGGGAGCCTGAGGTCCAGCAGTCGCTCTCTTCACGTCCACGGGAACCGGGACCATCCATACGGGCACCCGGGCATCCATCTTCTCTGCCTGGCGCAGGACAATCTCATCGACGTCCAGAGCCACGGCGTAGGGGAAATGGCGGTCCAGGATTGCTTGAGCGCTCTGGGCGTCATCGAACCTCTTGAGGTTCTTCAAGTACCGTCGGAACGCCCGCCACCGGGAAGCCTCCTCGATCCCCAGCGTCGTGCGCCGCGGCATCCAGCGGCTAACGCCTATGAATAGGAGGCCTACCGCTGCCAAGCCAACAGGAGGCGCACACGCGGGCCAGCCGACCGAGGTCATCCCGCACAATCCCACGAGTCCCAGCACGCCTGAGGCGAGCACAACAATCTGCCCGGTCCATTTCCACCGCCGGCGGGCGGTCTCCGGCAGGACAGCAAAGTACTGAGACGCTGCCTCGCCCATCTGTTCGTAGATCGCGGGCAACTTCCGCTGGAAGGCGTGGCTAATGTGCGAAAAAGGCACGGCGTCACTGGTGAGTCTGTCGTCTTGAGCACCCTGCGCGCCGCCGTCACCGATTTGCTCTGCGAGCAGATTGAACAACGTGCGCTCGTGCTCGGCCAGTTCTATTGGGTCCCCCGCTGCGACGCTCACGGTTTCCCCCGCCTTGATTTCGCGCGTCCAGTTGAGCTGGACGGTGAAGTCCTCCTTCTGCAGGTCAACGCTGATCAAGCCAAGCGTCGCTAGATGGAGGAGATCAGCAAGGACCCCCTTGACGGTCGGTTTCTCGTCGACCAGGTAGGCGACGATGCCCGGTGGCAGGTCGGAGGGCGGCTCAGTGAGGTACGCAGCAATGGGGGGCGCAGCGCGGTCACGGCCCCAGAGATACCAGGCACCCAGCACTCCCATCAACCCCATGACGGGGAAGAGACAGCCAAGGGCCCCAAGGGCCACCTGCCAACGGGCGAGTCGGACGGCTCGCTGTCGTGTGGCCTCAATGCGCGCCTCTTGCTCCTGGAGTACCTGTTCCAGTTGCCCCTGCCAGGCTGGCTTCTCAGCCGTCGTTGCGTCTCGGGGCATTCGGATAGCGATGGGCCAGTCGAGGCCTTCTGGCACAGGGCCCTCGTGCTTCACCTCCACGGTGCCATCAGGTCGGATGGTTACCGCGCCTCCCGAGACGCTGACGTTGTCTGTCCCCACGCCTGGAGGGAGGTGGATACTCACGGTTGCGGACTCGACCACTGCGTCCCTGTCCGCGAAGACGGCGGTCCAGTTGATCTCCTGCGCGTCGCTCAGCACCCTCACGGCTCCTAGAACCGTGTAACGGAGCTCGAACGATTTGGCTTGACCTGCAGTGACTGCGGGAAAAGCCCATTCTACTAACGTCGAACCGGCGCGGTCGCTGTCGATAACGACCTGCTCTCCCTCGAAAGCCACCCAGTCGCCCCATCCTGGCTTCTCCTCAACCACGTAGCAGTATTCGCAAGGTGTCTCGCTCGGTCCAAAAGCTTGCTCATTCGACTGCAATGCAACGTCTGTGATTGTGTCGAGATAGAGCCAGGGAATGGTGCGGTAGCCGCTGTACAGATGCCCGATGTCGACGGCCAGTGTATGCGACTCACTGACTGCCAACGAGCCGTCGCTGGCGACCGCCAAGTCGACATCGAGAGCCGTCCATCGGTAGGATGTCATTGCTTCGTCCGCTTGCCGCTGCCAATCAGTGACTGGTGCGTCGGTCAGGCCGTGAGGGAAGCCGACCTCCACTTCGAAGGCTGTCCCATCAGGAATGCCACCTGTCGACTCGAAGACGACCGTGGTGGGATCAGCAATCTCAATCACGGCTTCCGCGCCCTTAACGCGGGTTATCAGACGATCTGGGTCAACCGAGGCCGGTAGACGCACCGTCACCCGGCTGGCCTCCGTCGGAATGCCACTGCGATCGGCGGGGACCGCTTTCCACGCAAGCCAATCGACATCGGGGTAGACCCACAGGCCCCCGAGGACTCGGTAGTCGATTGTGAAGGTACGGGTCTCGGTGCCGCTTGTCGGTTCATATTCCCAGTCGACCCGAATGGCATCAAACCCGCGCTCAAGTGCGAACGACCCAGCACCGGAGCCGTCCTGACGGTAGATCTGATCCCCTTCTCGGACCTTCACGTCGACGATATCCGTCACATTGTCGAGGGGGATCTCAGCGAAACCCGTGTGGAACTCGCCCTCGAAGCGAAGCCGGTACGTCTCGGCCACGAGCAGTGAACCATCTGGCTGCACCTCGATTCTCACGTCGTACCGCTCGTAGGTGACGCTTCTCTGCTGCTCGACTGTGGCCGCCGACGAAAAAAGGGCCAGCGCAACCAGAAGGATTGTCCACAGTTGTCTCTTCATCTTCTTCTCCAGGCCGTCTATAGATTCCGGATATGTAGCTCAACAAGCCAGCGGAGGATAGGGGTGATACCGGCCGGGATTATGCCCTGGTCGGTTTGATGTCGACTGATCCCGTGCCGCCGGGTGCTAGTCGTCTGGGGCCAGAACAACTCGCCAGGATCCCAAGATGGTCTCCCTATCTCCTGCCTCCGCAGGGCAGTCCTCGAGCTGTAGGCCGGAGACGAGTGGCATCCCCAAATCGCCGACGCTGATAGTATAGGTGGTATCGGGTTCGGCATTGAAGTCGGCGTAGCCAGGCCCTTTGCCGGGCTTGAGGCCGGTCACGGCCCGATCGACGCCCTGAGCCCAGGTTAGCCATACCTCAACCGCTGGCACGCCCCGGCCTTCCTCATCCAGCACCACCACTTCGATGTGGAGCGGCTCGGCTGCATCACAGAGCTGCTCCTGTTCAGCCAACTCGAGGCGCCTCAGCAAGGGGGGGGTGGGTGAGGGCGTCAGCGTGGGCGACGGTGTGACTGTCGGCGATGGCGTGCGGGTCGCCGAGGGAGTAGGTGTTGCCGACGCGGTGGGCGTGGATGAGGGCGTCCGCGTTGGCGTCGGTGTATCTGTGGGCGGTTTCGTCCGCGTGGGACTCGGCGTATTGGTGGGCACCCGGGTGAAGGTGGGCGACGGCGTGCGTGACGGCGTCGGCGTGTTCGTCTCCGTCGGTGTGTTTGTCTCTGTCGGCGTGTTTGTCTCTGTCGGCGTATTCGTCCCTGTGGGCGTAGGATTCTCCGTCGGAGTAGACGTCGACGATGGCGTGAGCGTTGGTGAGGGTGGTTCCGTTGGCGTGGTCGATGGAGTGGGCGTAGCGGAGGGGCTGGGGGTTGGAGTTTCAGTGGGGGCTGGAGTCGGCGATGGTGTCCGGGTCGATGTCGCTGTCGGGGCGGGCATTATCGACGGCGAGGCCGTGGGACCAAGATAGATTAGCCTCGCTGAGATTCTAAGATCCAACGCTTCTGCCAACTGTGTCAGTCGACGCAATGTCTCCGGGGAGTCACCGGAGGCGTACGCCTTGATCAATGATTCCAAAGCTGTGGCTATGTCGTCTTCTTTCAGCCCCTCCAGGCGAGCTTCCGTTCGCTCCAGGCTATCTCCAGCGGCATAGGAGAGGGCGGCAAGTTGCACCCAGTCGTGTCGGTAGTCTGTACGGAGCAGCGCTGGGTACGTATTGGTCAGTTCAACAGGACTCACTACCCACGTGTAGATCAACCCGGTGATCAGTCCCAGTATCAGTCCCAGGACGACGGCGCGGGGCAGGAGGCGCTGCCTCACGGTTGCCCCTCCAAGTAGGACGTGAGCGTCGGGGTGCTGGCGCCCAGAGCCCGGGCGAGCTGGATCAGACGTGCGATGTCTTTCTCATTGCCTTCCCCCTCGATCAGGGTTTCGGCCAGGTCAACGATGGGGGCGGCCGGGTCTTCGCAGTTCAGGAGTTCGAGGCGGGACCGTGCCGTCTGGAGATCGCGCTCAACTTGGTAGCCGGCAGCGACCATTAGCACGTAATCGTCGTGGTAGTCCTCACGCAACGCACCAGGCGGTGTATTGGTATAGGTGACTGGCCAGAGCCACCAGCCTATAGCGATGCTTAGAGCCAGTCCCAGTGCGACGCCCAGGGCGGCCTGCGCAGCCCAGCCGGGTGCTCGTTCAGCCATTTTGCGTTTCTCTGATTTCACGATAAGAAAACGCGGCGCTTTGGGCGCGTAACTGCCCCCTTGGACGCCGCGAGTGATGCACACCGATGACATGCCGGAGGTGGGAGTCGAACCCACATGGGTCAAAGCCCACACGATTTTGAGTCGCGCGCGTCTGCCTGTTCCGCCACTCCGGCTCACGGCTTAATATACCAGAGAACACCCCTCTGGTCAACCTCCGCTGGCCGGCGACGATGGGCCCCGTCTCAACACGTTGTCCGCGCCCGGCAGCGAAGTGCGGAGAATGGCCTCCGCCCGCGAGCTATCGAGGGAGCAATCGAGCGGCCGAGACAGGCCGCTCGTTGCACTCAAAGCGGGACTGATGCCGGCAGGGTTGATGCCATGGAACAAGGCCAGCCGCACTCCGAACTGATAGCGGGAGAGCGCTGTTGCTCCTGCAATATGTAGAATCTCGCAGCCAGGCTCTTCCGGAAGATTGCGTCCGGCCAGCTCGACCAGGGCGCAGGCCAGGCTCTCAACCCAGATGGGGCAGCGGATCTCGTCGGTGAAGAGGTGGACGGGACGTCCGGCTTGCAGGTCAGCGATCACCCAGCGCGTTTGGCGGTCCCACTCCTGCCACGGCACGCTATGAGGCGATGCAGCGCCTGCCTGGGCCGAGGGCCCATACATCAGGGATGTGCGCACAATGACGCCCCAGACGCCGCGTCTGCGCACTGCGTGCTCCGCCAGCGCTTTGCTTCGACCGTATGGTGTGATGGGTGCGGGGAGATCCTGTTCGCGGTAGTCTCCCTTCTTGCCGTCGAACAGCACGTCCGTCGATACATGAATCAAGCGTGCCCCAACGAGTGCCGCTCCCTCGGCGACGTTCTGCGTGCCCAACCCATTCACGGCGTTGAAGGCGGATCCCTGTCCGGGATTGAGGGCGGCTGTATGAATGACAATGTGGGGAGATGTCTCCTCCATGAGCGACACGACTGGCGACCTGTCTCGCACGTCCAGTCGCCGCCAGTTTGCCCCGGGTGCACCCGCAGCGCCACTCAGATAGGTCGCCGTCAGGTCCCAATCTCTGCAGGCTAGCCGCACCAGCCAGCCTCCCAAGAAACCGCTTCCGCCCGTCACCATCATTCTGGGCTTCCCCATCGTCAGGCACCCGTCCACGACCCGCGGGCCCACGATAGCCTGGACCCCCTCAACAGGCGGCATCGGAGAGCCCTCGCTGGACAAAAGCACCCCTGTGCGGTTATCATGTGGAGGTGCGAAAGGGTCTCTGTTAAGTGCGTGCCATTCATATCAAGCATATTATACAGCAGGCGCAGGAGTAGAGCATCTATGGATCCACTGCATACTTTCTTCCATCCCCAAGGCGTTGCCGTTATTGGCGCCAGCTCCAAACCGAACAAGCTCAGTTACGGGGTGTTGAGCAACCTTGCCACCCACGGTTACGATGGGCCTGTCTATCCTGTGAATCCAAAGGGAGGCGAGATTCTTGGTCTGCAGGCCTATCCCTCCGTGGCAGAGGTGCCCGACCCGGTTGATCTGGCAGTCATCATCCTCCCCCCCGAGCTGTCGATACAGACCCTGGAGGCCTGCGGGGAACGAGGTATTCAGGCAGCGGTTGTGGTCGCCAGTGGCTTCGGAGAGGTGGGGACTGGGGGCGAGGAGCGAGAGATCAAGCTACGGGGCGTGGCTCGGCGATATGGGATGCGACTTATTGGCCCCAATTGCATCGGTGTCCTGGACACGACGACTCGAGTTGACACCACCTTCCTGACGGCCATGCCCAAGGTGGGAGGGATTGGCTTCGCTTCCCACTCTGGCGCGATCTGCGGCGGAACGGTCGACTGGGCCAATACCGTCGGATTTGGGTTTTCACGCATCATCAGTCTGGGCAACCAGGTCGATGTCAACATGGCTGACGCCCTGGCCTCTCTGGCAGCCGATGACCAGACGAAGGTCGCCGTGGCGTACGTCGAGGGGCTTCCCCAAGGCCGTGAGTTCGTACGGGTCGCGCGGGATTTGACGCTCAAGAAACCCCTGATCGTTATCAAGGCCGGGCGTACTCCGAGTGGGACCCGAGCTGTGGCTTCGCACACGGGGGCGCTGGCAGGCGAGGACCGGGCCTTCGAGGCTGCGTGCCGGCGCGCCGGTGCGATCCAGGTGGAAGATCTGGAGGCCCTGATCGACGCCAGCCTGGCGCTGGCTTATCGGGAGCCGCTAGTGGGTCCCCGGATTGCCCTGCTCACGAACGCGGGTGGACCAGCGGCGGTGGGTGCGGATGCCCTGGATCGGGAAGGGCTCCGACTGGTCGACCTTGATGAGAAGACCCAGGCCTGTTTGAGGGAGGTTTGTCCGCCCGGTACTATGACGGGAAATCCGGTCGACATGTTGGGTGGAGCGGAGCCTGAGCACTTCCAGGCGGCGATCGACGTTCTGGACGCTGCGCCAGAGGTGGATGGGATCCTGGCGACTTTCGTTCCACAGGCCCTCACAGGCCCTCCAGAGATCGCGATGGCTGTGGGTGAAGCCGCTGGGAAGATCGAGAAGCCCGCGGTCTGCTGCATCTACGGCGGTGGAGAGATTCACCGGGCAGCGAGACTGCTCCATGAGCGGGGTGTCCCGCACTACCTCACGCCGGCACGCGCTGCCTTCGGGCTGGGGGTCCTCCGGCGTTACCATCGGATCAAGACACAGCCTCGGCCCGAGCCGGAAGAGCTGTCAGGGATTGATCGAGAGCTTGCCCGCGAGATTCTTGACGAGGGACACACACAGGATGTTTTGGATGCCCATCGGGGCGCCCGGGTGGCTGGAGCCTACGGGTTGTCCGTGCCTGCCTCAAATCTGGCGGCGACCCCAGAAGAGGCCATCGCCTCGGCTGATAGGATGGGCTACCCGGTGGTGCTCAAGCGTGTGGCACCGGGCGTGGTGCACAAGAGTGACGTAGGGGGAGTGGCACTGGGCCTGTCGGATGCCCAAGCCGTACGAGAGGCTTTCGTGCGGATCGTGCAGTGCGGTGAGCAAGCTCTGGTTCAGCAAATGGCGCCAGGGGGCATGGAGGTGATCGTCGGGGCTCAGCGTGATCGACAGTTCGGCCCCCTGGTTATGTTCGGACTCGGCGGTGTCTACGTCGAGGTACTGGAAGACGTGGCCTTCCGCCTGGCTCCATTGAGCGAATCGGATGCCCGAGAGATGGTGATGGAGACGGCAGCCGGCAGGCTGCTGAGCGGCGTTCGAGGACAGCCTGCCCGAGACGTGGAAGCGGTCACGGACGCAATCCGCCGGGTCGGACAGTTGATGACCGATCTACCAGAGCTCTCCGAGATAGATCTGAATCCTCTGATCGTGGGGGAGAAGGGGGTGGGAGCCTGGGCGGTGGACGTGCGGATCGTGCTCGCGGAAGCGGAATAGGAGAGAGAAGCCTCAATCATGATCCGTCAGTGCCGGGCATCTGATTTCGAGGCGCTCTGGACGATCATCAACCATGCCGCGAGGGCGTATGAAGGCGTGATTCCAGAAGATCGCTGGAACCTCCCCTACATGCCGCGGGTTGAGCTCCGCCACGAGATTGCTGACGGTGTTGAGTTCTGGGGCTACGAGCAAGAAGACCAACTCGTCGGGGTGATGGGCATCCAACGAGTCGATGATGTGACGCTCATAAGGCATGCCTACGTCCATCCCGCCAGACAGCGCGAGGGAATCGGGGGGCGGCTACTGTCGCGTCTCCGGAGGGAGACGGATGTTCCTATGCTGATCGGGACCTGGGCGGATGCTTCCTGGGCCATGCGATTCTATCAGAAACATGGGTTCCGACTGGTGCCTCCAGAGGAGAAGGACCGGCTTCTGCGCCGGTACTGGTCGATCCCTGCAAGGCAGGTTGAGACCTCGGTGGTACTGGCGGATCAGGCATGGTTCGAGCGTGCGAGGCAGAAGCGCTAGCGGGAGCCGTATCAACGTGAACGCTGTCTCTGGACTTCGTACTCCCCAGTATCTGATTCGCTTCTGCGGCGCTGATTGCGGAGAATGCAGAACGTACCGCCAGTTTCTTGCGGGTGATCCGAGTGGAGTCGTTAACCCGGAGACGGGCTATCGCTGTTGCTGGCTGCCTGCTGACCATCCTGAAGGACGGGACTGTCCGATGAAGGCCTGCTGCGACCGGCAGGGAGTCCGCTTCTGCGGGCAATGCGATCGCTCCCACGAATGCGACCAGATGCAGGCATTCTACGCTCAGCCTGGTTATGAGGCACTGAGGAGACGGATGCTCGACGCGACGGAGAGGGCGGCCCGCAGAGGCGACCAGCCAGGGCCTCACAGCGAGATCTGCTGACGTCGACGCGTACGACAAGAGTGTCTCGGCGACGGCGGCTGCCACCGGAGAAGCAACGCATAGTGGGAAAGTGAGGTTGCCTAATGGGCGAGCATCGAGTGGTTCTCCCCTGGGGGGATGAAGAGCTGTCTCTGACTCTGCCGGAGAGCTGGCATGTGAGGGGTGTGCTTGAGCCAGCGTCCGCCTGCCCCGTTGAAGACCCCGTTCAGGCAGTACGCAAGAGCCTGGAATCACCCGTCGGGTCAGCACCCTTGGGCGACCTGCTGGAGGAAGGCATGGAGGTCGCTGTGGTGATCGACGATCTCAGCCGCCCTACGCCGGTTGGTCTGATCCTTCCCACCGTGCTGGAGGAGATACGGCATGGCGGGGTGCGGGAAGAGGACATCACGCTGATCACGGCGCTCGGGGTGCACCGGCCCATGACGGAAGAGGAGATATCGGCTCGGGTCGGAGATGGTCTTCTTGAGCGGCTCCGCTGGGAGAATCACGATTGCGATGACACGGACCGATTGGAGACCCTCGGCGTGACCCAGCGAGGGACTCCCGTATCGATCAACCGGACCGTATCCCGGGCGGACGCAATTGTCTCTGTGGGCTGCATCGAGCCCCACATCATAGCTAGCTTCGGCGGGGGCTACAAGAACCTGATACCCGGCGTCGCCGGACGCGAGACGATTGCACACAATCACACGCTAAACTGCACGCCGGGGACGTTCAACATGGTCGGCCAACCCATCGAGGACAACCCGATGCGACTCGACCTGGAGGAAGCGGGTCGGATGCTCGAGCCCCCGGTCTTCATCGTCAACACGATCCTGAATAGCCGACAACAGATCGTTCGCGTAGTCTCTGGGGATCCGATCGCAGCTCATCGCCAGGGCGTGCGTGACAGCGCGAGGTTGTGCGGGATCGACGTCGGGGCTCCGGCAGACGTGGTGATCACGGATTCCCATCCCATGGATCACGACCTTCGGCAGGGCGTCAAGTCGCTGGCCAACACGATCCGCTCGGTGCGCCCCGGCGGGGTGCACGTCACGCTGGTTCGGGCAACAGAGGGTGTGGGAGTCTTTGGTCTGGCCGATACAGATCTTCCGCTGGGGCCAGGCGCACTGAGACTGCTGTCGCCACTCCTGTTGCGGCTGGTGCCTCGACTGAGAATCAGGGGCCTGGGTGAGGAGGACCGCTTCTTTCTTTACTTTGCCCTGCAGGCGATGCGACATGCTGACCTGTTCCTCTACGCTCCTACCATTCCCGTGGATGTCCGAGAGAACCTCCCGTTTGTGACGTTTGTTGATGACGCCGACGGGGCGCTGGTCGCGGCCCGGAGGCGGTTCCCGGGCCGGGCCGAGGTGCTGGTCCTCCCGTTTGGCGGGATCACCTACCCCATCCTGGGCTGAGCGCATCGGTGCGTCTCCGGGCGGAACTGGATCAAGGGGTTTCTGCGGGAGGCTTTGACGCGAGACTCTCTTTGTGCGATAATGTGTGCACCGGTGCGCAGAGATTGACAGCAGTCACTGATGACGGATCTGGCCCTGAAACTATGGCCTTGAAAGAGATGGACGAAGACCGCCTGATCCAGGCAGCTCAGCGAGGTAGCCTGGACGCGTTCAATGAGCTTGTGTTGGCTTACCAGGATCAGGTGTACAACTTGGCCTACCGCATCATGGGTGACCCTGCCTCGGCCTCGGATGCTACGCAAGAGGCCTTCATCTCAGCCTATCAGCACATTGAGGGGTTCCGCGGTAAATACCCCAGCTCGTTCAAATCGTGGCTGATGCGCATTGTGTCGAATGCCTGCTATGATGAGCTGCGCCGCCGCAAGCGGCATCCCACGACCTCGATTGAGGATTTTGAGATCGACGAAGAAGCCAACCCCGCGTTGGTCAGCGAGACCGAGGGACCGGAGACGTTCACCGAGCGTGAAGAGATGGCTCGAGTAATCGAGGCCGGCATTCGCACGCTCCCCGCGGATCAGCGTGTTACACTAGTGATGGCGGACGTACAGGATTTCAGCTATCAAGAAATCGCGGAGGCCACCGATTCGCCTCTGGGCACGGTGAAATCCCGGCTGGCACGGGCTCGGGCCAAGCTGCGTGATTACCTACGCGGTCGGGGGGAACTTTTGCCCACCCAGTATCGTCTTTAGTAACAGAGGAATGATTAGAGGGAAGCAGCACCTGGAAAGCGTGGGTTGATCAGAAGATGTGGTCATTGTTTAGACGACGCCAGGACAAGGAACGGGAAAAGCGCGACATACTGCTCTCAGCATACCTGGATGGTGAGCTGGCCGAGGCAGAGCGAGAGTCCTTGGAGCGTCGCTTGTCTCAGGATCCAATCCTTCGAGCGGAGTTGCGGGTGATGCAGCGTACCGTGTCGCTGATGCACGAGCTGCCGCAGGTTGCCGCCCCCCGGAATTTTCTTGTCACGGAGTCGATGGTTGCCCGCAACGGCCCGGTATCGACAGCGCGCAGTGCGCGTCCCGAACCCGAGAAGAGGGCGAGCGCATGGGCGGCACCGTTGTTGACCGCGGCGACCGCTGTCGTGAGCTTGCTCTTCGTCGTGGTGCTAGCTGGCGATCTGCTGATGCCCAGCCTCGGCGGCCTGACTTCGGCCCCAGCCCCGATGCTCCAACGTGAGGAGGCCCCCAAGTTTGCGTTTGAGGCAGCGCCCACCCAGGAGGCAAAGGCTGATGAATCCGGCGCAGTCGATCTGGGGTCAACGCCTCTGCCTCCTCGGGCAGCGGAATCTGGGGACGCGGACTCGGTTGAAGCCCCGGAGATGGCCGTCGAAGGCGAGGAAGTGGTCGAGGAGCCGACGAGCGCGCCTCGGGTATCGGGTGAGGGCGGTGCTACTCCTCTGCCGGCAGGAGGAGGTGGGCCTACGGAGGAGACTGCCGCCCTCACTGTACCAACGGTGGCCCCGACCGTGACCGCGGTGACCCGCCTTACACCCACCATCCCGGCAGAGGCGCCGGTGGTGTCCGAGGGTGAGTTGGGATTGGTGGAACCCGCGCTGGACCAGCTTGACGCCACGCCCCAGGTGGCTCGGGAGCACCGTGGTACCGGGTCGCTGGGGCTGGCGCATCTCTATTGGACGGTGCTCGAGATTGTGCTGGGCATCGCCTCGCTGGCGTTGATCCTTGCGACGATCCGAGCGTGGCGACTCCGTCACCGCTAGGGTCTGGCGCCAGAACCCTCGTCGTATCTCGACATGATGCCCGGGCATTCCCCCGGATCATATCTCGGGAGCAAAGTCTTGGCACGTCCCCTTGAGTTCAACTACTGTCCCACCTGCGGTCATTCCCTCGAGGTGAAGCAAGCCTTCGGCCGCACACGTCATTTCTGCCCGTCGTGCGATAGAATCATCTTCCGGGAGCACAAGGTTGCCGCGGGCGTCCTTGTGGAGCACGAGGGCCAGGTTCTTCTGGTACGGCGACGCTTGAACCCCCGCCGAGGGCTGTGGTCGCTGCCCGCCGGGTTTGTTGACTTTGACGAGGCTCCGACCGAGGCGGCAAGGCGTGAGTGTCGGGAGGAGACCGGGTTGGACGTGGAGCCCATCGACCTGCTCGACGTGTTTGCGGGAAAGGGCCGTGGTGATGCCGATATTATCATCGTCTACCGTGCCCGCTGGGCAGGGGGCGAACTGCGAGCTGCCGATGACGTGGATCGGGTCGGCTTTTTTGCACCTGAGGACCTGCCGCCATTGGCCTTTCCTGCCACTCGAGAGGCTATCGATAAGTGGCACGCTGCTCGACGTGGTTGTTCACCTTGAGGGCCAGGCATTGCCCCTCATCAGGCAGCCGGGCATCGACTGCCTAGGCTCTTGAGAACGTGCCTGGCTGATGAAAGCAGACGAGGTACTGTCGGCAGTCTAAGTGGTGGCTGGTCGTTCCAGCCAGTTCCTTCAAGTCCCAATTCCTTTCGCGACCTGTCGCTCGCCGGGTTCGGCCGATCGAGAGATCTGGGCTGACCAGAAGATTGGCTGGGACAAAATCCCACTGGCGGGCTGTATTGCGACCGGGTTGTCCTCATCGCCGGGCGGGAACTGCCGCAACTTGTCACAGGCTTGTGTAGGCTTCCTGCTACAAGGTCCTGTGGTGGCGCAGAGCAACGGGGAAGTCAATGCTTTGGCGCTGGACGGTTAGGCTTGAGGGGTGAGCGGCACGATTGCGAGAGCCGTGGTCCGCTGCCCGCTTGACAGGTCAGGTGCTTTCGGGTATTCTGTCCTCTGCCCCAGCGGCGCCGGATTCGCGCCCCGGGGCGCCTATGTGTATGAACTTGAAATTGAGATTATCTGGGACGGTGCTAGCAGCTTTGGTACTCAATGGGGTACTGGTGGCCGGGGCCTTGGGGGCGATCCTCGTCACGCCGGCGCATGGCCGCTGGGAAGTGCCATTGACTGTACGCCCTGCAGAGACACGGGAGGGCTCCCGGGACAGCTCGGTGCAGGCAGTGAGGACGCCTACTCCTACGGAGGTGCCCCTGCCTGACGAGGCTGAAGTGCCGATCTTGATGTACCATTACGTCTCTGATCTTCCCTCCGATGCCGACGCGTACCGTCGAGATCTGAGTGTCTCTCCGGAGGCCTTTGAGGCTCAGCTGCACTACCTGGATGAAGCGGGCTATCATCCCATCACCCTCATGGATCTCTATCTCCACCTGACTGAGGGATATCCCCTGCCGGAAAAGCCTGTCATTCTCACATTCGATGACGGCTATCGCGATGCCTACGAGGTCGTGTTCCCAAAGCTTCTGGATCACGGCTTCCCAGGTACGTTCTTTGTGCTAGCGACCCCTGCTCATTATGAGAGTGAGGCCTATCTGACCTGGTCACAGATGAAGGAGATGTCGGACGCGGGAATGGACATCCAGGCCCATGGCCGAGACCATTTGGATCTGCGGGGGCGTTCTTACAACTTCCTCGTCTACCAGATCCTGGGCATAAGGGAGGCAATTGAGTTCCACACCGGTCGCGTTCCGCGGTTCTACTGCTATCCCTCGGGCCGCTGGGACGCCGACGTGATTAAGGTGCTTCAATCGGCAGGCTATTTTGGAGCGGTTACCACGGAATGGGGAAGGACGCATACACGTCAGAACCTATTCGAAATGCCCCGGATACGCGTCCACGGGGGAGGGAGCTTGGGGAGTTTCATCTCGAACCTTGAGGGGGAATAGGCACGAGGCTGACAGGCGGTTGGTCATTGCCGCCAGGTGATGAGCCCCCTTTGTGGCCTGGGGAGACGGGTCAGACGGAAAGAGCTCCGCATTTCACTGCGGAGCCCTTCCTTCTGGGATACTCTGGTTCAGTTCTTTGACGGGCTGGCGAAAGGCTCTCAAGGCCTCGCCTGCCTCCTATCGTTAGGGTTCACAGATAACGACGATCTGTCCTTGCCTGTCGGTGTGGACCTCGAAGCGCTCCCCACGGGCACTCAGCGTGACCCGGTAACCCGGTGTGACGACCTCCGCATACGACCTGCCCTGCTCGGGACAACCCAGACTTGCATCAGGCCATTCGGCCCGCTGGACTGACACCATCTCTACCTCGTCTCGCGGGATCCGGAGTTCGTCAGCTAGGTACGCCACCGCGGCTGCAGGTCCCTCATCCAGTGAATCCTCACATAGTCGGATCGCGCCTCCAGTCTGATCTGTGTGTAATTCATATTGGGCCCCATCGACCTCTAGCACTACCCTGTAACCGGGTGTGATGACTTGGGCGTATGCCTCCCCCGGTTTCGGGCAACCCAGACTGGCATCCGGCCATTCGGTGCGCTGGATTGAGAGCGGCTCAACGTCCTCCAGGGGAACTTGCAGCTCTCGGGCCAGGTGTTCTCTGGCAGCTTCCATGACCTGATCGACCTCTGGAGCAGGTGTTTCAATGGGGCTGGCTGTGGGATCAGGAAGCGGACTTGTATGTTCCGGCGGCGCAAGCGTGGATGTCGGGGGAAGCGAAAGAGGGCTCTCTCCGACGGGGGGCTCCGGTGATGGTGTGTTAATGTGCCCATCGGTTGCTGAACCATCGGTAGGCGACGGTTCAGGCCTGCCGCAAGCCACCAGGGTGAGCAACAGTAAAGATAACGTGATGACGGATCTCAGATTCATTGTTTCTCCTCCCTTCGCTGATCGCCGATGCGACGCATCGCGATAACGCATGAAGTGTCCAGAATCACCTTCCATACTCGAGTCCATTCTCCCACGTAATCCGTTGCCGGGAGAGAAGAAGGTGCGAAAGCGCTGCTTGCCTGTATGCGATCTTCAGACGACGCAGACGGTCGATTTGTTCCAGCACGGAGAGGCCGAGAGTGGGGTACCCCACCCTCGGCCTCTGGTTTGTGAGGAGGAACGGCTATGTATCTTGCTCTTCCTTGCTGGTCGAGCCTTTGTCTTCTTCCTCGATAGTGAGCTCCGTTGAGCCTTCCACGATAGCAGGTCCGGCTGCCGTGCTTACTGCTTCACGGCGCCGGCCAGGAATGTACGGCGTGGTACCGAAACGAGTCAGCACCACTCCACCAAGCCCGAGGCAGCCGACGAGGACCGTGAATAGCCACCCAAGCGGTGACAGACAGAAGGCATTGCTGAGTCCCACCGTCACCAGGGTGATGATTAGCGTGCCCAGACTTGCGCTCCAGAGTGGTGTGACGTCACCCGCATTGAGGGCCGTCAGCAATCGCCTCCCCAGCCAGGCACCGATGCCAATCCAGCCGAGCAGCCCGGCCGCACTGAGTGCCAGAGCCAATAGGGCTGCGGCAGGGGAGAGGCAGATCGTGACTGCCAAAGCAACGATCAGTGCCACACCCGCAATAACCGTCAGGAATCCAACGCCCAGACTCGTCCCCGGCGAGTCGTGGACAACTTGGCTGACCTGGGCTGTTGCGTCTGGCCAGACGAGTGCGACCAGCCCTCCTATGGCTGCGATGACCAGCACTGTCACCGCGCGTCGAACCATGCGGAGGATCCATCTCAGGAGTTGCTCGGGGCCGGACGTCCAGAACGACTTGGTCTCAATGGACGGTATTTGTATTCTGGGACCACGCGCTCCCAGCTGACCAAAGGGAATTCCCCGCAGAGAAGGGCCTTCAATGAGCTGCCCATCGACTCGAGAGTTCTCATCTCGCTCAATGCCGCAATTCCAGGTGCAGACCACGTCCCCCTGCACGTGGGCGGCTTCCCCCAGTCGGATGTCGCCGTTGGAGGTGACCAGACTGCCCTCCACGACACTGTTCACCTCCGCATTGCCGTTCCAGATGACCACGTCACCCTGGACTCTGCTTCCGAGCTCAAGGGTTACGTCGCCGTTAAAGACGACCAAGTCACCGTTCAATTGCTCACCTTCGGCGAGCGTGTAGTCTTCGTTCCAAATGACAATCCCGTCGTCCGGGACCTCGCTCGTTGCCATCACCGTTGTGGCAGGCAGCAAGAGCCCAGCGAGTAAAATCGCAGCAGACCAGACCAGTATTCGTCTATTCACCTTTCCACCTCCATCGATGGTTCCAAGAGACCCCTAATCCCGGGCACCTTCCTCAATCAAACGGACGTTGCCGATTCCGGACGTGATGCTGACGTGCAGTTCAACGTCGGTCTCGCCGAAAGCATCGTTTGTGTATGTGCCGCCCATCTGCCTCAGGCCGTAGGCCTCGACGTTGGTCAAGCCCCCCCTGGTTTCGACCTCGACACCAACGTCGGATGGCAGCGTGAGTCGAAGTGCCCCGGCCCCGGCTCTGACAGTGACTTCAGCCGAACGAGCCCAGCTGCCCGTCAGGTCCATGGCAATGTCCCCGACGCCGCCTTGAAGCCTGATCGTCTCAGGGCTGGCGTTGCCCAGGCCGAGCACCTCGATCTTGGAGGCTCCTGTGTCCAGCGTCAAGTGATCCATTGGGATAGCGTTCGGCTCGTCGAAACGCACGACGAAGTTGCCGGCTCCGATATCCACATCGAGCTCAGATACCTGAAGGCCTGAGAAGTCGAGTTCGCCATCGCCGGCTCCGGCTCTTACATTCATACTCAAGGGCAACTCGGGTGAGAACTCAAGCTCCCATCTGTTTCGCACGTTACCACTCGGGATGCCCCACTTGTCCTCATCTCCCCCCTGCTTGATGATCAGCTCGTCAGCGTCGTGAGTGATCTCCGGTGCCCACCGCTCGACGTTATAGCGAAACACGCCCTCAAGCAGTTTGTCCGAAACGCCGGCTTCAATGTAGAGCTTGCCCGCGCCGAAGACGACGTTGATATCGGCCGATTCGACGTCAGCAAGAGGAACGGTGTGTCTCTCCTCGCTGTCCTCGCCGACTTCGATTGTTGGCACATTGATGTTGATGTCCGGTATCCGCGGCGTGATGGTGCACGCCAAGGACGTGACCAGCAGCGCTGATGCAACGGACAGTACCGTGAGCTTGTTCATGATTTGTCCTCTCCTACCTACCGTACGTGGCAGTGTTTCAAGGCTATTGTAGCTATCGGTTCTCTCAACTCCATCTTTTTTAAGCGATCATCATCCTGCGATGTGCAGTCTGCGCATTGCGGTGATCCACAGCCCGTTGAGCAACACAGCTAATGCCAGGCTGCCCATACTAACAACGATGAAGGGAACCGCGAAGTGATCCAGCAGGACGATGATCAGGCGCGCGACTGCATCTAACAGGGTCAGGAGTTGGGAAGCCGTCTCCACCCCGCCGATGAGCAAGGCGGGAGCCACCCCCAGATTGGCCGCGAATCCCAGAGCGATGGGGATGAGCGACAACAACGCCAGTGTCGTCGTGCCCAGCGCCAGCGTCAAGCTGCCGACGACAATGCGACGGGCCCGTTCTCTACGGTTGATTCGTCTCGTGATCTGGACGCGCAGGTTGAGTGGGGCCGATATCGTCGGCGCTGACCTGAACAAGCTGTCTAGAGCATACATTCTTCGCCACTCGGCTCGACACCCGCTGCACGCTTCGAGGTGCTCGTCCAGAAGCAGAGCGCTCTGGTAATCGAGCTGGTCATCCAATCGCGCCATCATCAGCTCGGTAGCTTTCTTACATCGCATAGGCTTCTCCCTCCATCTGTTCCGCCAGAGCGCGCCGAGCCCGATAGAGCCTGGACTTGACTGCGCTCACGGTCAAGTCCAGCACGTCCGCAATCTCTGTGTAGGAACAGTCATACCAATAGTGCAGAGTGATCGCCGCCCGGTCTGTGGGGGATAGCGCCCCCATGAGTGCCTGAATCCAAGCTTCCCGATCCCGCTTCGTCACGACGGCTTCCGGGTTGGGGCTGACGCTTGCCAGTCGGACTGGCTCCGCTATCTCCTCTTCCAGCGGCAGCCAGTCTATCCTTCGTCGCCGTAGTTGATCGATGCAGTAGTGCGAGGCTATGGAGAAGAGCCAGGTGCTGAAGGGTCGCTCAGGGTCGTAGCTCTTTAGATACTTGTAGGCTCGTACGAACGCCTCCTGGGCCGCGTCCTCGGCTTCGGGACCGTTGCCCAGCATGCGATACGCTAGATTGTAGATAGGGCCCTGGTATACTTCAACCAAATGCCCGAAAGCCGCCTTGTCTCCATCGCGAGCTGCTGCGATCCATTGTCCTTCGTCAGTCACGTACGCGCTCCGTTGGGCCTAGTTGTCGACAGCCTGCCGTTGCCTGGCACTGTAGAATACGTATTATAGTGGATTAAGTTGCAGTTGAAAGCGCAAGCGCGAGCCACTGGTTGCCTAAGGCTACGATAGAGAGTATACTTATCGAGCATACCCTTCATGCCGTGACAAGCAAGGGTGCGTCAACTCTCGTCCAGTCAAGTTCAGGAGACACGCCATGTGGCAAGTGTACTACACCCCCACCAATGTTGAGGACGCTCTGCGACTTCTTGCAGAGCACGGTCCCGATGCGCGCATTATCGCTGGCGGAACCGACCTGATCGTTGAATTGGAGAGGGGTACGCGGCAGGCCAACATCCTGATCGACGTGACCCGCATCGGTGGGTTGAACCGTGTATCTCTGAAGGACGGTCGCATCCACGTGGGGCCGACCGTGACGCATAACATGGCCGTCGCCTCTGACGTGCTAGTGGACCGAGCGTATCCTCTGGCGCTGGCTTGCTGGCGGGTTGGCACGCCGCAGCTGCGCAATCGCGGCACCATCGCTGGGAATCTGATCACGGCGTCCCCAGCTAATGACACAATTGCGGCGCTCTGGGCCTTGGATGCCAGGCTGACTTTGAGCAGTATACACGGCGAACGGACTCTGTCGTTTGCGAATTTCTACAGAGGCGTGCGAGAGACGGCTCTGGCATCCGACGAGATGGTGACGGATATCTCTTTTCCAGCCTTGAAGCCCCATCAGCGCGGCACGTTCGCGAAACTGGCCCTGCGGCGGGTTCATGCGATCTCAGTGGTGAATGCTGTGGTCGTCCTGTCCTTCGATGAGGAGATCGTCGCGGAGGCCTGCATCACAATGGGCAGTGTGGCTCCCACGGTTATTCGCGCGCGCGAGGCAGAAAGCGCGCTGGTGGGAAGGGGACTTGCCAAGGAGAGCATTGACAGGGCTGCTCAGCTGGCCGCACGCGCCACGTCCTGCATCGACGATATCCGGGCGGGGGCTGACTACCGCCAGGAGGTCACAGCCGTCCTGGTCCGTCGTGCGCTCACTTCGCTCAGCGCTGGAAAGGAACGTGAGACGTTTCCCGCGACGGCGCCAATGCTGTGGGGTACCACAGACGGCACCTATCCGCGGTTGGCGGGCAAGACGGTTTGCCATCACTGTGAAGGCCTCGAACCGATCGAATGTGTGGTAAACGGCGAGAACGTCGTTGTCCAGGGGGCCAATGACAAGACGTTGTTGCAGATGATTCGCGAGGACCTTGGACTTACGGGAACGAAAGAAGGCTGTGCCGAGGGAGAATGTGGGGCATGCACGGTATGGATGGACGGCATTGCTGTGCTGGCCTGCTTGACGCCGGCACCGCGAGCGCACGGGACGCACATCGCCACAGTCGAAGGGCTTCCTAACACTGTCTCGCATCCCGTGGAAAACGGCCTTCACCCGGTGCAGCAGGCCTTTGTCGACGAGGGAGCGGTCCAATGTGGGTACTGCACGCCAGGGTTCGTGATGGCCGGGGCAAACTTGCTGGCGGAGATGCCAGAGCCGACCCGGGAGCAGATTGAGCTGGGGCTGAGCGGGAATCTCTGCCGCTGCACGGGATATTACAAGATCGTACGCGCAATAGAGAAGGCCGCTTCACGAGGCTAGTATGGAGAGAACCGTCCCCACAACCGGCAGCGAAGAGATTTCGCTCTACATGCGGACTTACTACTCTCTCCTGCGTACGACGGATGAGGTGCAGGTTCGCTCTTTCGTCGAGTCGCATCTGGGCATGAACTCGTCCCTTCACGTGAAGGCTCGAGACCAGGCCCCGGACGCGGCGGCGCTCATCTACTGCTCCTTGCGACTCCCCAGCTGTATTAGACAGGCGCGATTGGTGGTGATGGGCCAGTCGGAGCGCGTCTTCGCGCGACGGGGTTACGAGAGGGTTGAACAGTGGAGGCCGGTCCAGGCCCCGGGTCGGCGGCGAAGGACGTTTTTCGACGGTCACGAGACAATGGCGGCCTTCATTGCCAGTGTCTCTGACATTGATGACCTCATACCGATGCTTACGGCCTTTCAGATCGAGTGGAACAAGATGCATCAGCGCCTGCACGATCACTCGCTGTTGGAGAAGCTGAAGGCGTATCGGGACCAGGGAGGCCCTGCATGGGAGAGGCTCCGTCCGCAGATCCAGGCCGTGTTGGATATCAGTGTCGATGATTTGAGCCGTCTGGAGTCGATTTGGGGCGATGACCTTGCCGCGCTCTTGTGCGATGTGGGACGCGAGCCAAAACGGTTTGCCGTGCGCTTGTTAGCTGGATCCCGGGTGGATTATCGAAAGGCCACTCAACGCTGGTGGAGCTTCATTGTCGATGCATCGCCGGTGGACCTGAGCGAGCGGCCGGTGTACTTCATCTCCAGCAACGTGCACAGTGTGGTCAACATGCTCTCGGGATTCGCTTTACGCCGTGAGGAGGAACTCGTTCACCATCTGGAGGAGAAAGGTGTCGGGGATTTGGTCGAGGAGTACTCTCGCATTCGAACAGGGGCCACGCCGTCGCGCTCGGAGAATCTCCTGTACTTCGCCCTGCGTGACTATATGGATGCCCACCGTGGTGGAAGCGAATGGAACCGACGTCAGGAAGAAGAATCCCTGTGCGGAATCAAGCACATCGACAGCCACCACGTCTTTGACGTCGAGGCCCAGGTCATCGAGATGTCCCGTCTGTGCCCGGATTGGTTCGACCCCCGGTTGAATGTGCCCGAGCTGCAGCGACTGGGGCAGAGCAACGCAGTGATTGTGAACATCGACTACCCGCTGGGAATGGGAGCCTATCATATCTTGTCGCAGGTAGCGACCAGCGTTGACTCACTACGGGGCGTGTATAGCCTGGGAAAGGCCGCCACGCTCAACGGTCGCATCGGCGATGTCATGATCCCCTACGTCATCCACGACGAGCACTACCGCAATACGTACTTGTTCAACAACTGCTTCACTGCTGCCAGCGTGGCGCCCTACCTTGTCCACGGGACAACGCTTGACAATCAGAAGGCAATCAGTGTGCGAGGAACGTTCCTGCAGAACGAACGTTACATGGATGTCTTCTACCGCGAGGGGTACACGGACATCGAGATGGAGGCAGGGCCTTACCTCTCCGCTGTCTACGAGGCAGTGCGTCCCACCCGGCATCCAACCGATGAGATCGTGACGCTCTACGCGGATAGGGTACCCTTCGATGTGGGCATCATACACTATGCCTCGGACACGCCTCTGGGGAAGGGTAGAAACCTTGGCAGTCACCGTCTCTCCTACTTTGGAGTTGACTCGACTTATGCGGCGACCACTGCGATCTTGCGGCGGATTCTGACGCTGGAGACGCAGCGCACGCAGGAGAGTGCACCCCAAGGGAGAGGCGAGGCAAGGTGAGGGCCGGCTGAATGCAGCATCGTCAAGCCACCAGGGCGAAACGAGAGGATTCACTATGACCAGGATTGTTGGGCAGTCCGTAACTCGTTTGGACGCCAGAGCCAAGGTCACCGGGGAGGCAAAGTATCCCGGCGATTTCGTAATGGAGGACATGCTACACGGCAAGATCCTTTTCTCCGGTCGACCGCATGCCCGAGTGCTGAGCATTGATACATCCGAAGCGGAAAAGATACCGGGCATGGTTGCGGTCCTCACTGCCAAGGATGTGCCGGTGAATGAGTACGGCCTCCAGACTGCAGATCAGCCTGTGCTGTGTGGCCCCGGTTCCGGGAAGACCAATGGTGACGTGGTCCGCTTTGTCGGCGACCAGGTGGCCTTTGTTGTAGCAGAGAGTCGGGAGGCCGCTACCCGTGCGCGTGATCTGATTCACGTCGAGTATGAAGACCTGCCCGTGGTCTCCGATCCTTTCCATGCTCTGGAGCCTGACGCGCCACAACTTCATCCTGAACGGCGACGGAGCGAGCTTCATCCAGAGCTGAGTACAGAGGGCAACATCATCTCTCATCACCAGATCCGCAAGGGCGACATGGAGATGGGGTGGGAGGCAGCAGACGTCGTCGTCGAAGCGGAGTATCGAACCCCAACCCAGGAGCACGCATATCTCCAGCCAGAGGCCGGTTTGGCGTACATCGACGACGAGGGACGTGTCACGGTCGTGGTGGCTGGTCAATGGACCTGGGAGGACCAACAGGAGATTGCGCACGCCCTGAACCTGCCCGCGGAGGAAGTCCGGGTGATCTACCCCGCGATTGGGGGCGCATTTGGCGGGCGTGAGGATATGTCGGTACAGATCGTGCTCGCGCTGGCAGCCCACCATCTGCAGCGTCCGGTCAAGACGGTCTGGAGCCGTGAGGAATCGATTCGAGGGCATTGCAAGCGCCATTCGATGTGGTTCTACTGCAAATGGGGCGCGACTCGTGAGGGGAAGCTGGTCGCGGCGAAAGTGCGGGTTGTGGCTGACGGCGGTGCCTACTGCTACACCACGAACAAAGTTCTGGGGAACACAGCCATCAGTTGCACGGGTCCCTATGAGTTTCCGAATGTGGAAGTGGATGTGGACGGCGTCTACACCAACAATCCGCCAGGTGGAGCCTTCCGCGGATTCGGTGCGCCGCAGGGCAACTTCGCAGCCGAGATGCAGATGAACAAACTGGCTGAAGCGCTGGAGGTAGATCCGGTTGCGCTGCGTCTCAAGAACTTGCTGCGTGACGAAACCCCGACTACGGTCCGGACGCCTCTGCCGGACGGAGTAAACTTGGTAGCCGTCACGGAGCGCTGCGCCAGAGGCATCGGATGGCAGCGTACGCAAGACGGCGACGGAGGGCCGCTCTCGGCTTGGCAGAGGCCGACCTCAAGAGCCATGCTGAGGTCGAGCCAACCGAGTGAAGCTGTGCACAGCGGCATAGGTCTAGCAGTGGGATTCAAGAACGTCGGGTTCTCGTTTGGCTACCAGGAGAACTGTTGGACCAGGATTGAGTTGCGGGGAGAAGACAAGATCGAGCGAGCTACGGTCAGCATTGGCAGCGCCGACGTTGGTCAGGGTGCCCACACTGTGATCCGACAGATGGCGGCTGAGGCGCTGGGCATACCGCTGGCCCGGGTGCACATGGAGGCCTCGGACACAGCCACCAGTCCGGGGAGTTCCGGGTCTACGTCTGCTTCGCGGATGACCTTCATGGCGGGCAACGCGGTGAAAAAGGCTGCAGCGGATGTTCTAAAGCGCTGGCGGGAAGGCGAGCGACCGGCCACAACTGAGCAAACCTACCTGGCTCCGGAAACGACACCCTTCGACCCGGAGACCGGCGAGGGTCTGCCTAATTTTGCCTATGGGTACGTGGCTCAGGCAGTGGAGGTGGCAGTGGATATCGAGACCGGCGAGGTGGATGTCCGGCGTGTGGTCTGCGTCGACGACGTGGGCAGAGCAGTCAATCCTGCGCAGGTGGAAGGGCAGATCGAGGGGGGCGTGGCGCAGGCAGTCGGTTGGGCCACCTGCGAGAATTTCATCACCGAAGGAGGACGGGTGCTGACGCCACATCTGAGCACCTACCTGATCCCTACTATTGCCGACGTACCTGGGCGAGTCGAGTCGATCATCGTGGAAGAGCCGGATCCCCGGGGTCCATGGGGCGTGCGCGGCATGGGCGAGATGCCTTTCATACCGTTGGCGCCAGCGTTGGTAGCCGCCGTCCACGACGCGACCGGGGTGTGGATCGACGAGATCCCTCTCACGCCGGAACGGGTGCTGCGTGCCCTTAAGGCCGATCCAGCGTCCAGGCTCTGCAACGAAGGATGATAAGCTGGTAGACTCCGTTCTTGAGCAGTCCGTCTCCGGTACCATGGGTTGGCCGCTATCGAGTGACCTCGCGTCTTAACTGTCCACCACACAGCAGGCTTTTCTGCGATGCTGGTTCTGGACTAGCTTAGGACCGCTAGCCCCTCATCGCTCAACGATCTAGCGTCAGGTGTGCTGTTTGGCGTGCCTCTGGCAGGCGGTGGCGCGTTGCTGCTACTGACGACCACGGCAGCAGGCTGCTTGATGATGGGCGCGGGTGCCGACGGGATGGGCAGCATTCCCTGGCTCCTTTGTCCAACTTGCCCGGCGTCATCGCTGGGGAGAGCGCTTCAACGCCGCCGGATACGCGAAGTCTCAAGGCCCTTGACACTGGGCGCTGGCGGAGCGACCGCGCACACAGTGGATGCGCGGGTCGGGGGCGCAGGTTGCCTGTACTCACGCTTTCGTCTCCCTGAGGGGGAGAGAGAGGCGTAGGCCCTGTGATCAGATGCTACCAGCGGAGCTCTACCGAGTCGCCGGGCCTGAGCCCCAGGCTCTTGGCGGCGCTTCCTTCGCGGATGGCGATCTCTAGGTGTCCCTCGCTGCCCACGAGGGCCACCAACTCGCCGGGCGCAGCGTCCGAATATGTGCGACGCAGGCCCCTGATCTCTCGCCCTGCCACAACAGCCGAAGCCCGGTTAGCCCGGAAGGATGCTTGCTCCACGGCCTGCCGTCGGAACGCGGGCGCGAACGACAGTTCACCCTCTCTCCAGCGGAGATAGCCTATACTGGTGATTGCATTTCCGAAATGGTCGGTGTGGAGCACCTGCCCCTTGATACGCTGCGGGCCGATCTCAATCCGTGGAAGTGATAAGCTGACGGGATCGGAGACGGGAGGGCCCAATTCGTCCATGGGAATGCCTTCTGCCAGGTGTGCGGCGGCCGGCGCAAAGATGTCGCGACCGTGAAACGTCTGACTGACTACAGGGAGGCGATAGCGGGAATCGGCGAGCTCGACGATTGCCTTGGTAGATTCCTCAGCGGAGACGTAGCTGAAAATGCCGTTGTCGGGCCCGACAAAAATGCCGCGCGACAACTGAAGGGCAATGGGACGGCGCCTGCTGCCGACCCCAGGGTCGACTACGACCAGGTGAACCGTCTCAGGAGGGAAGAAACGATAGGCCGTATGGAGAATGTATGCGGCCTCTCGCACGTCCTGAGGGGTGATCTCGTGTGTGATATCAACAAGCGTGGCGTGAGGTGCGATGTCCAACAGCACTCCCTTCATCGTTCCCACGTAGCCATCCGCCGTGCCAAAGTCGGTGGTGAGCGTGATGATCGGTGACCTGCTCATGGATTTCATTCTACTCGCGGCCGAGGGTGTCGTCAAGCCGGCGCTACGACGCTTGACCGTCGAGTATGGCTCGGTATAATAGACTTGCACACTCACGTTGTCCGCGCTCACGGCACGATGTCCTCGTACAATGCATCCAAGACAGGCATTTCACATGCATGGAGGGAGGTACAAAAATGGCAAACCTACTGGAGAAGACCCTGCTGATGGGATTGGGCGTCTTCACCCTGACGCGCGAGAAGGTGCGAGAGGCCATCAACGAGTTGGTCGAGGAAGAAGGGGTCGAACCTGAGGAGGCTCAGAAGCTGGCCGATGCCCTGATAACGAAGGGCGAGAAGGAACGTGAAGAACTCCGTGCCTTGATCCGCCAGGAGGTGGACCGGGTGACGCCGGTGAGCCGGAATGAGTTCGAAGCATTGAACCAGCGAGTTGCGGATCTGGCAGACAGGATCGACCAATTGGCCAATTCGGAATCAAGGCCGGGTACAGATTCTTAGCAGCCTGCAGAAAGGCAAGACCTTGACTCCGTCGAAGGATGGCCTCAGACCGAAGATTGGTCTGGCCCTGAGCGGTGGAGGGGCGCGGGGTCTGGCTCACATCGGGGTTCTCAAAGTGCTGGAGCGAGAGGGGGTGCCCATCGACCTGCTTGCTGGTACCAGCATGGGTGGTGTGGTAGCAGGAGCCTACGCGGCGGGACTGACCCCAGGATTCATGGAGGCGGAGGCGCTCCGCATGACCAACCCGCGCCGTCTGCTGTCCCTGGCAGATCCAACACTGCCCAGGCGTGGCCTGTTCGAGGGGCGGAAGGTCATTGACTACTTGGCTGGTCATCTCGGGGATTGCACCTTTGAGGGCCTCCAGTGTCCCCTCAGTCTGATAGCTGTCAGTTTGGAGGCCAGTGAACCGGTGATTCTGAACGAAGGCCGAGTTACGGATGCCATACGGGCAACCATTGCTCTGCCTGGGCTCTTCAAGCCGGTAGAACGGGATGGGCAGCTGCTAGTCGATGGAGGGTTGCTGGACAACCTTCCTGCCGATGTGGCCAGACAGATGGGAGCCGAGGTCGTGATTGCCGTGGATGTGATAGGCGAGAACAGCACCTTCTCGGCGATGATCAAGACCCTCCGCGAGCATCGGTACGTGCCCGCGGGGCTGGCCAGCACCTTCGACGTGATGCTGCGGTCGCTAGATGTGATGATGAGGGAGATCAACAGGCGCCGTCTGATGGAGGCCGCCCCGGAAATCATCATCCGCCCTGACGTGCCTCCGGGCGTGAGCGTGCTACTAGGCTTCACTCGAGCTGCCGAAGCGATACGTCTTGGGGAGGAAGCCGCCGAGGATGCGCTCCCGGAAATCGAGAGCGTGTTGGAGACAGCGAAGAGTTAGGACGCTACGAGGGCGGCAGGAGCACCGGGATCACGAGCAACACCCGGTGGGCTTGCGGGACAGGCCTCGCGTGAAGCAAACATGTTGAGAAGTCCCCGGCGTACGATCCGGCATCTGAGGCGCTATCGAGAGATTGCACAGGTTTTCTTTCGCCACGGCCTTGGTGAGCTGGTCGATCTGATGGAGCTGCAGCCCTACCTGGCATTGCCTCGCCGCTTGGCGCGCAGGTGGCGCAAGGAGAAGCCACCGCTGGGTGCCCCTCAGAGGCTACGCCTCGCCTTTGAAGAGCTCGGACCGACGTTCATCAAGTTGGGGCAGGTCCTCAGCACGCGCCCGGATCTGATACCGCCTTCCTATGTCTCCGAGCTGACCAAACTGCAGGATGCCGTTCCCCCCGAGCCCTGGGAGCCCATTCGAGAGCAAATCGTGTCCGAGCTGGGCAGACCGATTCGAAGCGTGTTTGCCAGCCTGGACAAAGAGCCCATTGCCGCAGCTTCGCTCGCTCAGGTCCACGCAGCAACGCTGCACGATGGGGCGGATGTGGTCGTCAAAGTGCAGCGACCTGGCATTGAGGAACTTGTCGAAGTCGACCTGGAGATCCTCCAGGATGTAGCTCAGCTTGTGAAGGGTAGGGTTCCGCTGACCCGAATCTACGACTTCCCGCAGATCGCAAGGGGGTTCGCCACTACGCTGCGGGCGGAGCTGGATTTCTACCGAGAAGCGCACAACGCTGATCGCTTCCGCAAGAACTTTGCCGACAATCCACATTTGTATGTCCCCGATGTGAGCTGGGATTTCACCACCCGGCGAGTGTTGGTGATGGAGCGGATCGGCGGCATCAAGATTGACAATGTTGAAGCTCTGGATCGGGCAGGGTATGACCGGCATCAGGTCGCTGTCCATGCCGCTGACATGGTGCTTAAGGAAGTGCTGGAGGACGGTTTTTTTCACGCCGATCCACATCCCGGCAATTTCATCGTCATGCCGGGTGAGGTGGTGGGAGCGATGGATTTTGGGATGGTTGGAGAGCTGGGCTATCGACTGCGGACCGACCTGACGCGCCTCTACATCGCCGTTGTGCAGATGGATGAAGAGGGCATGGTTGACCAGCTCATTCGCATGGGAGCCACTGACAAGTCCGTGGATCGGATGGCGCTTCAGCGCGATCTAGCCCGTCTATTGCGGAAGTACCGCGGGCTGCCCCTGGAGGCTATTCACGCGCAGGAGGTGATGGAGGACGCCACCCCTGTCGCCTTCCGTCACCATCTGCAGTTGCCCTCGGAGTTGTGGCTTTTAGGTAAGACTCTGGCTATGATGGAAGGGGTAGCCCTTAGACTGGATCCCAGTTTCGACATCATCGAATTCTCGCGCCCCCATATCCGGCGCTTCTTGCTGCAGATGCTACTCCCCCGCAATCTAGGACCAAGGCTGCTTAAGATGGGGAGCGATTGGACCGATCTGTTTGGCCTATTGCCGCGCATTGGCTCCCAGCTTCTTGTCCAGGCTGAACGGGGAGAAATCGGAGTGACGCTCGAGCACAAAGGGTTGGGCAAAGCCCTGGATCGACTGGATCGATCGGCGAATCGGATCTCGCTGAGCCTCTTGCTGGCCGCCCTTATCCTGGGGCTGGCGCTGCTCATTCCGGCTTTCAACCTGGGGCAGGAAATCGGATTGGCGACGGTTGTAGTCATCGTCGGGTTCGTCGGGGTCAGTCTATTGGGGATGTGGCTGGCTTTTTCAATTTGGCGCTCCAGAAGATGATTCCTCAAGAGAGAGCTCCTCGAGCGGTGTGGGATAGTGGAATGCGGTTCGATCCACAGTTGGCCCCCGAGGGTGTGGGGCACCGGACCATCGAGAGGGGGAGCCGATGACCAGGGTTAGGATCCCTGTCTCGAGCAGTGAAGATGTGGAGGCGAGGGCCTGAACTCAGAAGCCTCTGTACGCCGGACGCGTCTGTCGAGTGCATCTCGGCCCGATGGTCGTCGGGCTGTGGAACGGCGGCAAGTTACCCATAGACGCCGCGATACTTCTCTGGCAGCAACTCAGCAATGCGGTACATGATGAGGTCCGTGTACTCGCGCAACTTCTGACTTCTGACATGTCCGTGCTCTGGTAGACGGAACGGCTCGCCGATGACCAGTCGAACCTCGGGACGATGCAGTCGCAATAGACTGCTCTTGATCTTCTCTGTACCGGCAATTCCTACTGGAAGAATTGGCACGTCGGCACGAGTGGCTACGTAGGCCGCTCCAGCCTTTCCCTCTTGCAGCGCGTGGCTTGTGTCTGCCCGCGTCCCTTCGGGGGCCACACCCAGTACCTCTCCTCGTTCCAGCACCGCCAGTGCCTCCCGGAGAGCATGGCGATCCACCGTCCCTCGCCGCACCCATATGGCGCCGGAGGTAGCCAGTATCGGTGCAAACAGGGGATTCGATCTGTGCTCGATGGCAGCGAGAGCCCGAATGGCGTGTGGAAAGGCAGACGATAGCAATGGGATATCGAAGGCCGATAGGTGGTTGGTCACCAGAAGGTATGGTGGATTGGACGGTATATTTTCGACACCGATTAGCTTTGTTCGTGTCGTAACCTTGGCTACCACGACGGCGATGACGCGTAGTATTCGGTAGGTCAATCTATCCTCCTCCACCAACGTTGCCCGCTGCGCGCCCCAATGCTGTAACCGCGAAGTCGTCGGGTGGTCCCCCGTGGGTCGTGAGCGAAAAACTGAAGGCTCTCTGCTCTCCCGGAGGAAGCCCAGGACCGACCGTGTCGGAGCTGAGGGCTGATCGACGAAACCCGGTGACGGTTCCCTGCGCATCGTAGGTGGTCACAAAAATGTCCACAGAATCAGCACGGTGTTGGGCACTGAGGTTCTCCACCAGACCGCTCACCCGGAATTGTGGTCCTGTAGAGCGCCCTTCGGTTTCTGTCACTGATATGGGCACATAGGCACTTGCTAGGATACCGGCTGCCTGTCCGCGGATGACAGTCATGTGGTAGCTGACCCAGTCCGGTGGCGGAGCCGTAAACAGGACACTGAACGGAGAACACGCGCCAGGCGCAACGATGTCCGTGGACACGAAGGTATTGGTTTCCACCAGGGGCTCCCCGGCAGAATCGAGAAGCGTCGCCTGTACTTGAACGTTTGTCAACGTCACAGCTGTCGTATTGACAACCTCTCCGAGACCCAACAAGCTGTCCACCGGTGTCTGGTAGAAAGCCACTCCCTGGACTTGGATGGGAAGGGGGGTGGGCGTCGGCAAGAGTTGGCCGGAAATCGTCTGATCGTCTGTATCATCCACAGGGATGATCAATCTCTGTCCCACCTGCAGGAATTGCGGGTTGTCGATCCCATTTGCCGCTTGCAGTGCCTCAACACTGACCCCGAAGTCAAAGGCGACAGCCTGCAGCGTGTCTCCTTTCTGAACCACGTGGACGATGGGGGTCGGGGTGATGGTTGGAGTCACGGTGTCCGGTAGCGGCTCGGCGGGTGCTGCAGTGGCAGTACGACGTACAGTTCCACGCTGTGTGCCACTGGGTGTGAACGTTGGCTGCGGGGTCTGACTCGGTTCGGGGGTGAGCACCTCACCACAGGCTACCAGCGAGACTGCGGTCGCCAGGCAGAGGACAAGAAGCCATCTGCTCATCAATCGACGGTCGTGTACATTCATCACGTCACGAGTTCTCGGATAGTCCGGTTCTCAAGGCCTGCGATTATACCACATCTGCGACTCCGGACTAGGATTTCGATCATGGCGGTCTGTCCTTCTTACACTGATTCGTCGGGCGTTTGCCAGGTGATGCGGCGACCGACGCGCCGAAACGTTTGACTTTTGCGGCATTTGACGGTATCTTATGATCTACTTATGTCGCTCCCACGACTGGCGGCAGAGGCCCTTGATGCTCCTACTTGGGGAGGTTGCTATGGTTGAGGATCTACGGGAACAGATGATAGAGGAAGAGGAGTTGGAAGTTGAAGAAGAGGGATTCACTTTGCCCTTCCTCAATCTGCGGCCGTGGCAACGGCTGGTGCTGGCCTCGTTGCTCTTCCTTGACGTTGCGCTGTGCGGGTGTATGGGTTTGGTGATGATGGGACGCGTGCTGCCGCCAATCTAGTCTGTTGGAAACTCTCTCCTGGGCGAGACGTGACATCGTCTCGACGAGGAGGCTGTGTCGGCTTCCGCCGCTGAAGCACGCGTTGTGTCATCAGCGGCTCTTCTGTCTCTAGGACACTCCGCTCGGGAACGGATGCACCAAAGAACGAATAAATGAATAGCGATACGACCCTTGTCTGGACTTCGGCGCCCCGCAAGACGGCGCAGATTCACTTTTCCGACGGTCGCACCTTCGAGGCGCCCGTGGGCACGTCTTTGGAGCAGTACTTCCGTGCCGCCATAGGAGAAGCCCAGGTGCCTTTCATCGCGGCATTAGTCAATGGCGAACTACGGGAGCTCACGTACAAGATCTGGACCGACGCTTCGGTCGAGCCGTTGTTCCTGTCCGACTCCGATGGCATTCGCATCTATCGTCGATCGCTTTCCTTCCTCTTGATTACCGTGGTCCGGGAACTGTTTCCGGAGGCTTTTGTCTTCGTAGATCACTCGCTTCCCTTTGGAGGCTTCTTCTGCGAGGTGGGGGGCCGGAGACCGTTCAGTGAGGAGGAATTGGCGCAGATCGAGGATAGGATGCACGAGATTGTCGCGGAGGACTTCAATATCCGGCGAGAGCAGGTGCCGCTCGAAGAGGCGCTGGAGATGTTCCGGAAGCGTGGAGAGACGGACAAGGCCAAATTGCTGGCCCGGCGTGATCGGGAGGATCTGAAGCTCTACAATCTCCGCGACTCGCGTGACTACTTCCACGGCTACATGGTGCCTTCCACAGGCTACCTGCGATACTTCACGCTGCAGAAGTGGCCACCTGGGTTTGTGCTCCAGTATCCTCGCCGGACGAATCCACAGGATCTCGTCTCCACTCGAGATTATCCGCAATTGACTGCGATATTCCGCGAGTATGGCAAACGACTCCGCCTGCTCGGGGTCAGTTCCGTCAGCGGTCTAAATGAAGCCATACAAACCGCGCGCATACGGGAGACCGTTCTGGTGTCTGAGGCGCTTCACGAACAGCGGATTGCACAGATCGCCAATGAGATCAGTCAGAAGGAGGAAGTGCAGCTGGTCGTAATTGCTGGCCCCTCAGCTTCTGGAAAGACCACATTCTCCAAGCGGCTTTCCATTCAGCTGTTGGCTGAGGGTATACAACCCTTCCCGCTAGCATTGGATGACTACTTCGTCGATCGAGAGAAGACACCCCGGGACAAGAATGGCAACTTCAACTTCGAGGCATTAGAGGCGCTGGATGTCGGCCTCTTCAACAAACATCTCCAGGCTCTGATGCGCGAGGAGGAGGTACAGTTGCCCCGTTTCAACTTCAAGACAGGTAAAAGAGAGAAAGGGGAACGAATCAAGCTCGGCCCCGATCACATCATCATTGTGGAGGGTATCCACGGCCTGAATCCGAGGCTTGTAGCCGGTGTGCCGGACGAGCGCATCTACAGCATCTACGTCTCTGCCCTGACGCAACTTAACATCGACCGTCATAATCGAGTGCCCACGACGGATACCCGCCTTATTCGGCGCATTGTGCGGGATGCTACCTACAGAGGGTATACGGCAGAGGATACGCTGGAGCACTGGGACATGGTGCGGCAGGGAGAGAAAGAATTCATCTTTCCCTATCAGGAGCACGCCAACATCATGTTCAACTCAGCGCTCGTCTATGAACTGGCCGTCCTGAAGGAGCTCGCCGAACCGCTGCTGCTACAGGTGAAACCCTCGAGTCCGCGCCGGGTGGAGGTCAAGCGGCTACTCGCTCTGCTGCAGTGGTTCCAACCCTGTGATCCGGAACTGGTGCCGGACAATTCTATTCTAAGAGAGTTCATCGGTGGCTCGATCCTGCGCGATTACTCACCGTAGGAAGGGATGGAGTAGCGCTCGCACTCACCACGCTCAGAGCCTTGCTCGGCTACCGGGCGCGACTTCACCACCACCGGGCAAACGAGTGTATGAGTGTGTGCGCAGTTGCAGATGGGACAACCGGCGCAATGTGAGACAGTCTCGGCCGTTGGCTCAGCCTACTGGTAGATGATGAGTCGGGGCCGGGGATCGAGTGCCAGAACCTCCTCCGGGGTCATCAAAGGTTCGTCGTACACGTAGAAGAGCTTGAACCCCCCGTACTCGAAGCCGGCCTCTGTTCCATACTTCCTGTAGTCCGCGGTCTTGGCTCCAGGGCTTCCAAACCCATCGGCATCCCATAGTAGATCCACCAGAGGATAGTCGAGGAGTGCGTCTTTCTGTTCGATCATGCGGTCATCGAATTGATGGATGACTAACATCTTCCGCTGTCCAGTCGCTCGCGCCCAATCCTCGAGTCGAGCCTGGACCTGATTGATCTGCGGGCCTGTCATCTGCCCCAGGTCCTCTCCCGGCACCTGGTCTTCTCCCACGATGAACTCCGGATCCACTGCCAGGTGCACGTCATGCTGCAGCAGCAATGGCTCAATCATGTCCAATTCGTCTGCCAGTTCGGCGCGACCGGGTTGCAGGTCGAGTATCGCCCATCCACCCTCGGCTCTCACAACGTCAATCCACGGTTGAACTGTCTCGTGAGCCACGCGATGATTGTAATCCCCGTCGGAACCAGGATAGTCGTCAGCGATCGTGGTCACCATGTGGAAAGCGGGAATCGTCTCGAGGGCCGGATCCAGATCGCGGTAGACCTGGGTCTGCTCCTTGAGAAGACGCAGTGTCTCGGTGATGCCATGGCGTCCGAGGATGCCCAGCCCCGGGCCCAAAGGCGTGCCGTAGTAGGCGACCAGACGGCGCTCATTCAACAGAGGGGCGGGACAAAGCTGCGTGCCCTCATTTCTCCTTCGCTGCTCTAGAGATTCTACCAGTGATGACAGATCTCTCGAGAAGCCCGGCGCTACGCGCCAGCGATCCTCCCAGGCGGGCCCGATACCCCAGACTTCCGACACCACCAGGCCGGTTCTCCCTTCGTCCTGTAGCGCGGCGAGGTACACCGAACAGGCATCGGGTGCCCACTGGAGACTGGTGACAGGTCTTGCCTCGCTGGCTTCCATCAACCGTTCTTGCTCCCCGGTCCCCCGATTCCAGAGGAACAGGCCGCCTTCGGTGCCGTCCGAGCCGGTTATGGTGTAGATGAGGTACACACCGCTCGGGGACCAGGCCATATCCCAGAGACGCAGGAAGGACCCTGACACTAGGGTGGTCACCTGACCGGACACAGGGTCGATCAGGCTTAGGTTGCACGACGCTTCGGAGCAGCCAAAGCCAGCCAGAAGACGACTGTCCGGGGCCCACGCTGCCGGCAGGAGGTCAGAGAAGACGCGCGTCTCAGCGATCCCTCTTGTGTCCGCGATGAGCGTCTGGGCTCCCTCAGCCTCGCGCGTGGCATTGTCGTGTTCGGGCACTCCTTCCGCCGCATACGCTACCCAGCGACTGTCAGGTGACCAGAGAGGCTCGCGCCCTGTTGCTCTGACGGTTGGCTGGGTGTCCAGCGAGAGCGGTGCGTGACCGGGAAGGGGCTGGATGATAAGCCTCTGTTCCTGGTCAGCTTTTCTCTCGAACAGGGCCACGTACTCTCTATCCGGGGAGAGGGCGTAGGATTCACCAAGGGGGAATGTCTCTGTCAAGATGTTCGCTGGAGGGCCAATGCTCACGAGCTGGAATGCATCCCCCTCGAGTGCCTGGCGCAGAAGCGTGTCCTCATCTATCCAGGTTGCAGTCCCCAGTGATGGCCCGGGGATGGACCAGGCACGCGCCGCTGTTACATCGAGGACCGACGCAGCAATCGAGGATGCGTGGGGCGAGGGGAGAAACAGAATGCGAGTGCCACTGGGGGACCAGATCGCGTTCTGGATACCTGATGCTTCCTGGGTGAATTGAGAGACCTCAAGCGTCGGTTGAAGCGTTTCCCCGAGCTGACTATCCCACATATAGAAGGAATCCCGCTCCCCACCTGAACCTGCTGTCGATTCGCCCGTCCGGGCTGTGTAGAGCAACCAGCGGCCATCGGGAGACCATACCGGCGTTCGCGCTTGCGGCCTCACGTCGTCCGCTATGAGCGCCGCTTCAGGCTTGTGGGGGCTGACCACGACCAAGGCACTTCCCTCGACGTAGGCCAGTGCGCCCGTCGAGCTGACCAGAGGTGGGGACACTTTGACAGGAGCGAGTGTCGGCATGGCGGTGGAAATGGGAGTGGCCGTCGGCGCACCGGTGGGCCTGCTCACAGCGGCGACCCGGCGCGTCGTATCAGCAGCAGGCGTGGTTTGTAGGGCAGTCCTGGACGGGCTGGGCCAAGCGGTTGTAGCAGCCGCGGATCGAGGTGATGGGGAATACCCGACATCGCCCGGACAGACGTCGTCGCCGAAGGAGATGGCGATGAGGACGATGCCCAGGATGCCGGTGATAATCAGCAGGTATGGAAACGGGGAAGCCCGTGTTGACACGTGGGTTCCTAGGAGTTCCCGTGGGAAGCCGGGGGCGTCAAGCTAGTTCGTGAGAAGCGGAATGACGCAGATGAATCGCAGCGGACCATCTCCGACGTTTCGATAGCCGTGAGGCTCGCTGGGCGGGACGTAGAGGGCAACTCCGGGGCGCATTTGCTCCTCGCTATCCGGTGTATGCGCTACGCCCTCCCCTTCCAGTACGAAGATCTCGTGCTCATATGGGTGCTGGTGGGTCTCGAAGACGGCACCGGGCTCAAACTCAATGATGCGCATGGCGAAGTTCGGTGCACCCTCCGGCTCACCGATAAGCCACCGGATCGATTTGTCGTCACCAACCGGTTCCTTCGGAACGTCAGAATACTCTCGACTCAGCATGGATGCCTCCAAATGAATAGTCCGTCTGCGATTATGGCGCTGCCTGGTGCTTCGCCGGCAGCCTCCTACTGAAGCCCAGTACGACGTTGGGAAGGGCGCGTATTGCCATGCGACGATACGAAATCTCCCCAGCGAAAAGGCGGAGGAAGTCTCTCACGAATCTGGGGTTTCTCACCGCGAGTTCGAAGCTCCCCCGGGGGTGGTGATAGAACAGCTGCGCCCAGCGCCGCCCCCAGAGCAAGTCCCGTCCGATCTCCTGGTCCACTCGCTTTGAGTAGCCTTCCGGGTCATCGCTCAACACCGATTCGGCTGCTAGCTTCCCGCTACGCACGGCGTGGCGGATTCCCTCGCCTAGCAGTGGATCCATCAATCCCGCGGCATCGCCTGTCAGCAGCACTCGCCCGCGGTGCAGGGGCTCGCGCTTCAGGTGAATCGGAAGCGGATGGCCCCGTAATCGGACCCCATCGATTCGGATCCCCAGTCTTCCCATCTCATATTCCAGGACGTTCTTCATGTTGGATGCGCCTCTTTGGAAGGCGCCAATCCCTACGGATAGATGCTCTGTCTTGGGGAATATCCACAGGTACCCGTTGCAGGGTGTGCCAAAGACAAAGAGGGCTGTGTCTTTGTACTCCCTCAGTAGACCGTCTTTGACTGGGACCTCAGCTTCTATTGCTGCTCCCATCTGCCTTTCAAGCCGCAGGCCGACAAGGCGCGAGATGCGAGAGTTGGCCCCGTCAGCGGCTATGAGGTAGCGACCACGGACTTTCTCACCCGTCGCTGTCGTCACGGCTACGCTCGAGGTGTTCTGTTCAAGCGCTACCACAGGTGCCTGATCGCGTACCTTGCCTTGAACGTGGTCAATAATGCGGAGATCAAAACGGTCACGCATCACCATGGCCACCGAGCGATCCGGCAGGCTGGACATGACCTCCCGACCGTCTCGGAAGCGAAAACGGACGCGCCGGATCCAACGTTCTACTACTGGAGAGAATCCGAAGGGGAATCTATCGAAAACAGCTTGGGGAACCCCTCCCCCGCAAGGTTTGTAGCGGGGAAGCTCCTGCTTCTCAAGGACGATGACCTGGCATCCAGCTGCACCCAGCCAATAGGCGGCAGTGGCTCCTGCCGGGCCTGCCCCGACGACGATTGCGTCGTAGGTCATCACCTGTTCTACTGGGGCTGTTTCCAGAAGCAGATCATCTGATCTGGCCTGAAGCTGACCTGGACCAACTCCCAGCCTTCATCGCCGATCCTGGTTAGAAGATGCTCGATGGCTTCAGTGAACGGATTTGGCCCCTCGTCGAAATAGCAGATGCCCTCATCATCGCAGTAGATCACCGGTGGGATGTCCTCCACCGTCCTGGGGAGACTGTCCAGTATCTCTTGTGCTTCATGAGCGGTGATCCTATAGCGCCAGTTAGTCATGCTTGTTCGCTCCTGGGTGGTAACTGTAGTCGAGTGCTGCCGATTATAGCATGGAAGCTCGCAGAAGGACACGAAGGGCAGCTGCGCGACGCCGTGTCCGACATCTCTTCTGCAAAGAACTATCCGTCGCTAGTACACCCTTCAACAGAACTAGACCACGACAGCGTTGTAAGGGCAAGCTGGCATGCAGACTCTACACCCGCGACACCGACCGGTGTCAATGGTCGGCGCCTCGCCAGCATCCAGGACCAGTATCGCCTTGGTTGGACAGACAGCCCGTGCCCTGCACGTAACGCATGCCTGGCAATAACGGTCATCGATCTGTGGGTTCTTTGGCCCAGATGCTGGGCTGATCATAAGTCAATGCTCGGCGGAGCTAGCTGCTCCAGTCGGGCCGCAACTGCTGGCGACCATGTAGATACCGATCAACAGCCGTAGCCGCTTCCACACCCTCCGCGGCGGCGATAGCCGCCTGCTTCACATGCTTGCACAGGACGTCGCCCACTGCAAACACGCCCTCGACATTTGTCTGGAACATCTCATCGACCACCAGGCATCCCTCTTCGTTAATTGATACCTGTTCATCAACGAAGTCGACGATCGGGACGTTACCTTGCAGGTAGATGAATACCCCGCTGACTTCGAGTGTCTGAGCCTCCCCCTGTGCGACGACTTCGATGGCCTCTACTCGATTCTCTCCCTTGATTTCCTTGATGCGTGTTGAGGGATGTATCGTCACGCGTTCGTGGCTGCTCAATTCCTCGACCAATTCGTGAGAAGCGCGCAGATCGGACTGCGGGACGAGCACATGAACCTCCGAAGCAAAGCGGGTCAGAGTAAGCGCCTCTTCGACGGCCTCATCGCTGCCTCCTGCCACGGCAACCGCCTGATCACGGAAGAAAGCACCGTCACACGTTGCACAGTAGCTCACGCCGCGACCTATCAGGCGTTCCTCACCAGCGAAGCGATTTGTGCGCCCCATCGAGCCGGTAGCGATGATGACCGCCCGGCCCTGGTAGCTACCCTCTCCCGTCCATACTTCCTTTGGACTACCGTCCAGATCCACCCGCAAGACCTTTTCGTTGATGAACTTGGCACCGAAGGAACGGGCTTGATGGCGAATCCTGCGTACAAGATCGGAGCCTGGGACGGGCTTTGGTAGGCCAGGATAGTTGGCAATCGCTGATGCCATTCCTAGAGCCCCGGAAGTCAGCCCCTTGTCGATCACCAGTGTCTCAAGATCGGCTCGCGCTGTGTAGATGGCGGCGCTGCCCCCGGACGGCCCGCCACCAATGATAATGACGTCGTAGGCTTTCGGCTCTGATGATTCCTCTGCAACAAAACTCATACTCATCTCAGCTCGAAACCTCCTTATCATGCCCCTGCAATCGGGGCCAGGGCCTCTTGGCACATGTCAGGCGAAGGTCGGGCTGTGGGGTAACCAGCCGGTCTATGCCGTGGCCCCCGGCGCTTCCCGATGGGCTATGGATACTCACCCAGGTAGCGCTCTGCCTCCATCGCGGCGATGGCGCCTGTACCCGCCGCAATGACCACCTGACGGTAGTAGGGATCCTGCACATCACCCGCAACGAAGACCCCTGGCACATTCGTGCGCTGGTGTCGATCCGACACCACGTACCCCTGTCTGTCCAGTTCCAGTTGGCCCCTGAACAGATCCGATTGCGGCTCCATTCCTACGTAGATAAACACGCCGTCGGTCTTGATCATCTGGGCCCGGTCTGTTTTCACATTTCGCACGCGCACACCGGTGACGGTCTGATTGCCCAGGATCTCCTCTGCTACAGAGTCCCACACGAAGTCGATCTTCGGGTTGGCAAAGGCTTTTTCTTGATAGATCTTCGTCGCCCGCAGCTCGTCACGGCGGTGGATGATCGTCACCTTTTCGGCAAACCTGGTCAAGAAGATCGCCTCGTCAACAGCACTGTCTCCGCCTCCAATGACGACGACCTGCTTGTCACGGTAGAAGAATCCATCACAGGTGGCACAAGAAGACACGCCGCGGCCATAGAACTGATCCTCACCTGGGATACCGAGACGGCGAGGGGCGGCACCTGTCGCAACGATCACGGCCTGGGCCTCGTATTGCCCCTTGGAAGATCGAGCAGTGAACGGGCGCTCAGTGAAATCGACCTCGATGACTGCCTCCGGGACAATGCGAGCGCCAAACCGCTCAGCCTGGCTGTGGAAGCGTTGGGCTAGGTCAGTGCCCCCGATGCCATCGGGAAAGCCCGGAAAATTGTCCACGCCTGCCGTGTTGGCTGGTTGACCGCCAGGAAGCGTGCCAACCAGGACGCACGTAGGGACCCGGGCGCGCCCCGCGTAGATCGCTGCTGTCAGTCCGGCCGGACCCCCACCGATGACGACCAAATCAAATGCCTCCACTCCATTCTCCTGGTCGGCCTCCATCGGGGGCATCTTCGGCTCAAAGTCCATCAGTCCTATTCCTCCTCGGACGCCATTGCTTCCTGCAGCTTTCCCAGGAGCATTGACTCTGGAGCTGCTCCCTCCACATGAGTTGTCTCATTGATCACCGTGCGTGGCACCCCCATGACCTGGTATTTGGTGGCCAGATAGGGGAATTCCTGCGCCTCTACCATGTCAGCCCGGACCAACGGGCTTGCCAGGGCCATCTGATGAGCCAGCACGACCGACTGAGGGCAGTAGGGACAGGTGGGCGTCACAAAGACCTGCATGTGGACCGCCTGATTTAGTTCAGCGAGATAGGCCTGTGTTGCATCATTGAGCTCAGGTTTGTTTCTAGCCACTGCCTGGATTGCCTCCAGCAGTGACGTGAACTCGTAGCCGGAGGGGATTCCGTAGAACCGTATTCCGTGATCCTGTTCTCCGACAACGGCGATCGCCGGGATCTTGTCGATCCCGTATTCTTCAGCCAACTGTTCGTCTGCGACAAAGTCGTAGATTTCGGCCTCCAGCTGATCCGACAAGCTGGCTACTTCCTGGACCAGCTGCCTTGTCTCGGCACAGTACTGACATTCAAACTCCTGGGTGAACATCACCAGACGGACGGGTGAGGCCAGGCCATCCAGTTGTTGCTTGACTTGCTCTTTGACTTGCTCGTTTAGTAGTGGCATGAGTTGTCTCCTTTGATCTGTATTTCGCTGAGCGGATTAATCAGGGGCTCAGGCCAGCCTGGACAGAGCCATCGCCAGAGCGTCCGCGATTTCATCGCGCGAAGCATCTGAGACCACACACTCGCTGGCGTAAGAACGAACTAGCGCAATGGTCGCCTGATGAGCAGCCGAGCGCACAGCGGCCAATTGCTGGAGGATCTCCCCGCAGTCACGATCCTCTTCGATCATTCGTGCTACACCACGTGCCTGGCCTTCAATGCGCCGAACGCGTTTCAGGAGTCTGGCCTTCGCCTCTTGATCGGCTAGTTTCACGTCGTCCTCCCCTGGAAGCTCACGGCTCCCTAGCGGCTTGTCCCTCAGATGGGCCCGGGGCCGCACGAGGCGGCAGCGTTGTGCCCTGCTTCCGCTCCACCCACGCCGAACAGCGATATGGCCTTCTTGACCTTCCTACTCCCGCAGCGCGGGCATTCCGGTTCCTTCTGCTGTGCCGGGGAGCGCACGAACAGATCGAAATCTTCACCACAAGCTTCGCACTGATACTCATAAATGGGCATAGAGTGTTTTCCCTCCGTTATGCTTGCAAGGACTCGCGCCCGTTGGCTGAGCGCGGTCTATACTTACCAGGGGTATAGTATAGCACGAAGCTGCCATGGTGTCAAATGAAGACTTGTTTAATGAGCTGCATCTTGTATACTTAGCGGCGATGGAATTTGAGTATCGCTTGCAGCGAAGGAGGCCAATTGGACGGTACGAACCAGGCTAAGACGAAGTGGACGGAGGAGAAGGTCAAGCCAACGCTCGAGCGCTTTCCGGAACGTCGGGAGGAGTTTGAGACCTTGTCGGGTCTGCCTGTCGAGCGCGTCTACACACCCGCCGGGGCTGAGGTAGATTATCTCACAGATCTTGGCTTTCCAGGCAATCTCCCCTTCACCCGAGGGGTCTATCCCACCATGTATCGTGGGAGACTGTGGACGATGCGACAGTACGCTGGGTATGCCTCTGCAGAGGAGTCCAACGAGCGCTACAAGTATCTTCTGGAGCAAGGTCAGACAGGTCTCTCGGTGGCATTCGATCTTCCCACTCAGCTCGGCTACGATGCCGATAATCCCTTGGCCGAAGGAGAGGTGGGAAAAGTAGGGGTCTCGATAAGCAGCCTCGACGACATGCGGCGGCTTCTCGAGGGCATTCCTCTGCATAGGGTGAGCATCTCCATGACCATAAATGCCCCGGCGGCCGTGCTGCTGGGCATGGTCGTGGCTGTGGCCAGAGAGCGCGGTATAGCGTCGGATCGGCTGCGCGGTACCGTCCAGAATGACATCCTGAAAGAGTACGCCGCGCGCGGGGCCTACATCTTTCCGCCGCGGGAATCTATGCGTCTGGTGACCGACCTGTTTCGCTACTGTGCGGCCAAGGTGCCCAGGTGGAACACGATTAGCATCAGCGGCTACCATATTCGTGAGGCTGGGTCCACGGCTGTCCAGGAGATTGCGTTCACCCTGGCCAACGCAGTTGCCTACGTCGAAGCGGCCATCGAATCTGGCCTGAGTGTAGACAGCTTCGCTCCACGACTATCGTTCTTCTTCAATGCCCACAATGACTTCCTGGAGGAGATTGCCAAGTTCCGCGCTGCGCGTCGCCTCTGGGCAAAGCTGATGAAGGAGCGGTTCGGGGCTGAGGATCCGCGGTCCTGTATGCTTCGCTTCCACACGCAGACGGCGGGAAGCGCGCTGACTGCCCAACAGCCGGAGATCAACGTGGTGCGCGTGACGCTTCAAGCCCTGGCAGCCGTGCTGGGCGGGACGCAGTCGCTGCACACCAACTCCCGGGACGAGGCGCTTTGGCTGCCCACCGAGGACTCCGTGCGAATTGCCCTGCGTACGCAACAGATAATCGCGCATGAGTCCGGCGTTGCCAACACGGTCGATCCTCTGGCCGGTTCCTACGCTATCGAGCACCTCACCAACGAGATTGAGCGACGGGCGATGGCGTATATTGAGAAGATTGATGTCCTGGGCGGTGCACTGGCGGCTATCGAACAGGGGTACGTCCAGCAGGAGATCGCTGATGCTGCCTATCGCTACCAGAAGAGAGTCGAAACGCGGGACCAGGTCGTGGTGGGCGTAAATGCCTACCGGGTCGAGGGGGAGACCGTCGATATAGAGAGCTTGACGGTCGATCCGGCCATAGAGGCGCAGCAGACGCGGCGCCTTGCCAGACTTCGAGCCCGTCGAGATGATGCTTGCGTTTCGGCCGCGCTGAGTCGCATCGCCGAAGCTGCGCGCAATGAAGCTGATTCCCTGATGCCACTATTCATTGCCGCAGTCGAATCTGACTGCACGCTGGGCGAAATCTGCGATGTGTTGCGAGACGAATGGGGAGAATACCAGCCGCAGGTGGGCATCTAGACCGGCGATGAGCGGGCCGTTCGTGATAGATGTCGGCCACATGAACGAGGAGTTCGAGTTATGACAAGGTCCATCGACCACATCGCCATTGTCGTGCGTGACCTGGAGGAGGCCCTGGGTTTCTATCGAGACGCGCTGGGCTTGCCAGTGATTGAACGTCGTGAAGTGGCCGAGGAACAGGTGCGTGTGGCCTCCGTCGCTCTTGGGAGCGCGTCGATCGAGCTCGTTCAACCGCTCGATGCCGAGAGTGGCGTGGCTCGCTTCCTAAGCAAGCGGGGCGAGGGGTTGCATCATGTCTGCTTGACAGTAAGCGACATTGCAGCCGCGATGAGACAATTGCGAGACTCCGGTGCAGAGTTGATCACGGAGGAGCCCCGGGTGGGACTGGATGGTCGGCGTTACGGATTCGTTCATCCCAGGTCCGCGCATGGCGTGCTTCTCGAGCTGTATGAGGAAGCTGAATGAGCCATCGGATCGCCAGGGGGCAGGTCGACCGTAAGCGATCGACGGGCGCTGCCCGGACGCTATGGAGAGCGAAAGACAAAGGGCTGCCGGTGTCAGTCCGGCAGTTTCGTTGGATCGGTGTCTAGAGACAGATCTTCGGAGGATACTATGACGGAGGAGACCCAAGTTCGCGTGGAACCGCACGCACTAAAGGAGTTCTGTGTGCGTGTGCTGGGACGTCTTCAGGTGCCAGAGGCAGATGCTCGCATCACGGCGGACGTGTTGGTTAGCGCCGACACGCGTGGCACCAGCAGCCACGGGGTGGCACGTCTGCGTCGCTATGTGAACGGCTTGCGAGACGGTATGATGATCGCGCAACCGGATGAGGACGTTGTGGCCGAGACTGCGACAACAGTGCTTATCGATGCTGGCGGAGGGCTCGGCCAACCCGTCTCGTACCGAGCCATGGAGAGGGCGATCGAGAAGGCCGAGGCCTACGGCACGGGGTTCGCCACGGTTCGCAACTCTAACCACTTTGGCATCGCCGGTTACTATGCCATGATGGCACTGGACCATAATTGCATTGGCATCTCAATGACCAATGCCTCTGTCCTGGTGGTGCCAACGTTCGGGAGGGACGCGATGCTGGGCACGAATCCTATCTCGGTGGCGGCCCCCGCCGGCGAGGAGTGGCCCTTCGTTCTGGACATGGCCACCAGCACCGTGCCCCGTGGGAAGCTCGAGGTCTACCAGCGCCTGGAAAAGCCCCTCCCGCTAGGATGGGCCACGGACGAAACAGGGGATGCGACCTCGGACACCAGGGCCGTGCTTGAGAATCTCAAGGAGCGGGCTGGTGGCGGACTCCTTCCTTTGGGAGGCGTGGGTGAGCTGTTGGGAGGACACAAGGGATATGGGATGGCACTCCTGGTGGATATCCTATGTGGCGTTCTGCCTGGCGCGGCCTATGCCAATCTAGTCTATCCCAAGGACGACGATGGGAGCCCGTTGCCTTCAGCGATAGGGCATTTCTTTGGTGCTTGGCGTGTGGACGCCTTCCGGCCCGTGGACGCTTTCAAGGAGGCGATGGACGACCTCCAGCGGCGGCTGAAGGAGGCACGCAAGGCGCGGGGGCAAGACCGGATTTTCATCCACGGAGAGAAGGAATACGAGATGGCGGAGGAGAATGCTCATCAGGGCGTGCCTCTGAACCCCAAGGTGGCGGCTGATCTGAGGGCATTGGGCGAGGAACTCGATGTCCCGTATGACCTGGAGTAGAAGGGGGAAGTGGCGTGAACGGACTGGAGCCGATGGCCAAGCTGCTGGTCGGGATGGGCCTGGCGCTCGCTCTGGTTGGAGGACTGATGTGGCTGTTGTCCAAGGCAGCGTTCTTTGGTCAGCTGCCGGGTGACATCCGCATCGAGCGTGATGGCTTCACCTGTCTCGTTCCTGTGGTCAGCTCAATTATTCTCAGCATCCTGTTGACGATTGTCTTGAACGTGATTGTGCGGTTCCTGAATCGCTGACCTGAGGTGATCTCTGGGTGGGCCCCAAGTCCCGTGACCAGACAGCGTATGCTTCGTGTGCGTCCTGGCGTCCAGGGCCTCCAGAGCAAGTTGAGGCGAAGAACGTTGGGGAGCCTGATTGACCGAAGGACAGAGCAGGTCTGAGAGGGGGTCCGATGAGTCGGTTGCCCGGCTTCGTCAATGTGTTTCCAGCCATTCCCGTCCTGCTTGTTCACCTGGTGGGCGTCGTGGTTGCCATCATCCTTCTGGTTCGCCGGGAGAAGGGTTCGGCTTCTGCTGTGCTGGCGCTGATTGGCTTCGCCCTGCTAATCTTCCTTGATGTCGCCAACTTTGCCCGGGGGCCGCTGATCAACCTGGTGTCACGGCGGGCGGCGATGGGGATCCGGGCGCTGATCGCCACCGTCGGCTGTTGTTGCAGTGTCTTCGAGGTCGCCGCTGTGGTATGCCTCATCATAGCCATCTGGCGGGCGCTATCGAGCCCCGACAGTGCGGGAGCTGACAAATAGAGTGTGAGGACCGCGGAGTTTGACTATCACCTTCCTCCCGAGTTGATCGCCCAACAGCCAGTGGAGCCTCGGACAGCTTCGCGGCTCATGGTGGTGGATCGCGGGACAGAGGATATCCTCCATCGTCGTTTCTTCGCTCTCCCCTCGTTTCTAAATCGCGGGGATCTGCTCGTGCACAACCAGACGCGGGTCATACACGCCCGTCTGTTCGCCAGGAAGCCGACTGGAGGCAAGGTGGAAATCCTCCTGTTGCGGCAGCAGGATCCAGGCCCGGCTGTTCAGGCTAAGACCTGGGAGGCGCTGGTGGGCGGCAAGGGGGTGCGACCGGGTCTGACACTCACATTGCTCGACGGTCGCGACGGTTCGCCGATCGATGCGCGGGCTGAGGTGATCGAGCAGGGCGAGCGTGCTGTTCGCGTGTTGACGTTCGACCAGCCCGTGCTGCCGCTGGCAGAAGGGATCGGAGTCACACCCCTTCCACCGTACATCCACGAAGAGCTTCCGGACGATGAGCGCTATCAGACCGTCTACGCGCGCAAGCCAGGATCTGCGGCGGCGCCCACGGCCGGGCTCCACTTCACGGCAGAGTTGCTTCACGACCTGCGGGAGAAGGGTGTGCGCTCAGAGTTCGTCACACTTCATGTTGGTCTGGATACCTTCCAACCCGTTCGGGAAGAACGGATTGAGGAGCACCAAATGCATAGTGAGTACTGTGTCATCCGCCCGGAGGTCGCACGAGAAGTGAACCAGACCAGGTTGAAGGGCCGTCGGGTGGTCGCCGTCGGAACGACGAGTGTGCGTGTCCTGGAGACTGCAGCCCTGGAGGCGCGGACGGGAGATGGACCCACGGGATCGTGTCCTTGCCAAACCGTCGGTGCGTTTGAGGGCGAGACAGATCTGTTCATCTATCCCGGTTACGACTTTCGCATTGTTGACGCCCTGGTGACCAATTTCCACCTGCCGCGCTCGACCTTACTGATGCTCGTGGCGGCCTTCACGGGCAAGGACCTCATCGAGCGTGCCTATGCCGAGGCCATTGATCGAGGGTATCGTTTCTACAGCCTCGGTGACGCCATGCTCATTCTCTGAGGCTCTCGACTCCGGTCGGCAAACGATTGGCTCTGGCGAAAGAGCGTCCCAACTGAGGGCTCGGGCCGCACTTTCGCCCCCCCCCAGGACGGCAGCTCCGAGCACCTCTCTTCTGGGGAGCCAGCGACTTGGCGGACTCAATCGGTGCGTATTCTTGCCGCCGTGCCTGGGGCCCGCCGGGAGGCGGTTGAGAATGGCGGCGCCCAATGCGTCCCGATTCTAGGAGGTGTTACCGGGAGGCGTCTACTCGAGCGCCCCGGCCCAGGATCGGGCTGGGCACGAGCATCACTCACGTCGGGCAAGCCAGCAGCAGTCGCCGGGCAGCGCGGTGCCTGTAGCCTACCTATGGAGGACTTGTGAGCAACCGAATGGCGTGTCCGTACCTGGAGTGCAGCGGATGTGGTTACCGAATACCCTTGGAGAAGCCAACGGATAGTTGCCCCCGCTGCGGTGAAGGATGGCTTGACGTCATCTACGATTATGAGCGCACTGCGCGCCTCTGGCCCGGAGTGCTCCGCGAACGACCCTGGGACATGTGGCGGTATCACGAACTCCTGCCCCTGGTGGATGCTGCACACCGCGTCACCATGGGCGAGGGAGGCACACCCCTGCTGCGGGCCGCCAATCTGGGTGTGATGATGGGCTGCCCGAACATCCTCGTGAAGGATGAGCGTCAGGGCCCCACGGGTTCCTTCAAGGATCGACAGGCGTCGCTATCCACGTCTGTCATGAGGGAGATGGGTCTTACTGAAGCGGTGGTTGCCTCGACCGGGAACGTGGCCATAGCCTACTCAGCCTACTCTGCTCTAGCAGGCATCAAGCTCTGGGCTTTTCTCACCAGCCTGGTGCCACAAGAGAAGATGCGAGAGGTGGCGATTTACGGGAGCGAAGTCATCAAGGTCACGGGGACGTATGATGAGACCAAGAAGATTGCGGCTCAATTCGCTGAGCGGCGGAATCTGTTCCGTGATCGGGGCATTCGATCATTTGCGGCAAGAGAGAGCATGAAGACGGTTGCCTTTGAGGTTGCTGAGCAACTCCCTGGATTGATGGGCACGAACCAGACGACGGAGCAAGTAACGTGGGGGACCCCGGACTGGTATGTCCAGGCCGTCAGTGGAGGCATGGGACCGGTAGGCGTGTGGAAGGGGTATCGTGAGCTCATGGAGATGGGCTTGGTACAGAGGATGCCGAAGCTTGCCTGCATCCAGGCTGAAGGGTGTGCACCCATGGTGCAGTCCTTCCGGAAGGGCCTGAGGGAGGCCGAGCCGGTGCTCAAGCCACGCACGCGAATCATCACGCTGGCTACAGGGAGCCCCGGTCCCGCCTATGTCTTTCTGGCTGACGTCATCAGAGAGCATGGAGGGGCGTTCGAGGCGGTTAGCGATGAGGAGACGTTTCGTGCAGTCCGCGTGATGGCAGAACTGGATGGCATCTCGATGGAGCGTGCAGCGGGCGTGGCGTTTGCAGGACTGTTCAAGCTGATCAGCAAGGGCGTGATCAAGAGAGATGAAGTGGTTGTGGTGAATTGCTCCGGTCATACATTCCCCGTGGAGAAGCACCTGCTGGGAGATCGGTTTGCGCGCGAGGTCAAGGCGCCAGCGGCAGGGGCCGCGGTTGAGGACGGGCTCCTTGGATCGCTGGAGAGCCTGGATCGGGGGGTAAGACGGGTCGCCATCCTGGAGGATGACCCCCATGCAGCGCGGCTTCTCCGCCGAGTCCTACAAGCGCGAGGCGACTATGAGATCTTTGGAGCCGCGGACGGCCTGGCTGGCCTCGAGATCATCCGGCGTGAGCGACCAGACGTGATTCTCCTGGATCTCATGATGCCCAAGATGGACGGGTTCCAGGTCCTGGAGGCCTTAGAGGCGGATGAGGCGTTACGCGGGATTCCTGTCGTGGTCGTCACAGCAAAGGAGCTCAGCGCCGCGGAGAAGGACAGACTGGGCGATCAGATATATCGGCTTCTGGAAAAGGGTGGTTTCTCTGACCAGGACCTGCTTCGTGAGGTATTGGACGCGCTCGAGGAAAAAGCTTGACGAAGCCAGCTCTAAAAGCCGGTGAATAGTAGCTGCGCTAGGCACCGAGATTCTCCCATTCCGGGGGCACACTTGCATCGGCCAGGCGCGCGCCGCGATCGCGCGTCATCAGTGCCAGGCTGACCATCAGAAGCACCCCGCCGAGCGCTTGACTCACTGTAAGCCTATCACCCAGGAGCATGAAGGCCAGGAGAAGGCTAATCACCAGCTCCAGCAGGCTGGTGAGCGCGGTCTCGATTCCTCCCAGCTGCTCCAGGCCAGCGAACATGGCGAGCCGGGAGAGAGCGGTCGTCAGGCCGAGGGCGAGGATGGCTTCCCATCCGGCCACGGTGACCGATTCGAGAGGTTCCGTTTGAAGTCCCCGGGCCAGTCCCACGACACAGGCCATCGCAGTGACGATATAGAGGGTCGCCTTCCGCGACGGGACATCAGCGAGCACCCACTGCCCCATCACCATGTGCCAGCCATATGTGGCAGCTGACGCGATCATCAGAGTGACGCCCAGCCAGTCCATCTGGCCTGGTTCTGACCGAGTGATGAGGTAGGTCCCCACCATCGAGAGCGCCAGCCGTGCCAATGTGAGCCACGTCAGCGGCTGACCAGCCGCGAAGAGGAATAGCACCACCCAGAGCGGATAGAGCGTGTGGAGCAGCGCGGCACGGGAGGCGTTGAGGCGGGAAAGGCTTGAATAGTAGAGAAGTGACCCCACACCGTTGACCGCGCCAACACTGAGACACCCGAGCAAATTCGACCGTCCAATCGGAATCTCGCGACGCCAAAGCAGCAAGAAGGCCACCCAGAGAAGAAGAGCCGCAACGGCTGTCCGAATGGCAACCACCGTGAATGGCGTGGCGCCCCCTTTGTAGGCCATCTTGCCCAATATCGGAGCCCATCCCAAGAAGAAGCTCGAGACGATGGTGCTCAGAACACCCACCCGCTTCTTCCTGCTCAGCTCGACGCATCTGCCCATCCGCCTGCCTCCCTACCTGTCTATTGCACCGTCAATGGATGTATGCTACACTTTGTCCATGGAACCGTGGCAGAAACGCATCATCGCTGTGTTGGCAGCGGCCAATGCCGTTCTTCTCGTGACACTGCTCATTTCGGTGACGCGCTTCACGGGCTCGGCGTCGCAGGCACGTTTGCCAACGCCGGTCCCGACTCTCAGCGCAGACGCCGACTTCTCGCCGGACTGCCAGCGCCGCGCCGTGCAGATGCTTTCCGAGAATGACCTCGGGGGCACGGCTACGGTGGTTAATGGGACACTTCGTTTTGATCTCGTGTATCGGGTCAGGCAAGACCCGGGTGGCACGGATGCGGGCCAGCAAGTGTGGACGGCGTTCGATGTCGCGCTGGACATGGCCGATGGTCAGTGCAATGCTTTCTCTCGTACCGAGACTATGATCACCACCCAGGGTGCCCAGCCCCCGATCCGTGTCTATGCGGCCGCGGATATGACTGATCTCAAGGCATATCGAGGCGGTGAGTTGAGTGAGCCTTCGCTCATCGATCGGGTAGAGTACCGGATTGAGCCAGTCGACGATGACGAATTGTAGTCCGCCGCGAGCAAAAGTCAAAGGGCGTGGCTGCTGGAAACGAAGAACCGCCTTTCGGGGCTTTTCAAGCCTGGAGCCCTGGGGAACTTGACGCGCGAGGACGCTGCAGCAAGAGCGTGGTGGGCGAGTGGTTCTGTGTCAGTCGGGAGGGCACGGACTGGGTTTCTCGCACCGCCACCGGTGGGAATGGCCAGGTTGCCGTCACGCCAATATGACAGTCCTTGAACCGCCCTGTGGCTTTCGATCAGGTTGGACATATCTTGGTTTTGTGATATAAATACGTCCTGTGTGCATACGCAGCTGATACTCAAACTCATTCACAAGGAGGCAAAATGAGAGTTACAATAGACCGCGAAGAATGCATCGAGTGCGGGACGTGCTATGCTGACTGCCCCGAGGTGTTCGAGGAGAGTCCAGAGGACTACTTCAGCCAGATCGTCGAAGAGTATCGAGTCGACGGCGATCCGGCCGTAGGGGAGGTTCCGGAGGACTTGGAGGAGTGCGTGGAGGACGCAGCGTACGGGTGCCCCGTGGAAATCATCCACGTTGAGGGGTAGTTCGATAACGCGGAGCCCTTTTCACTAGCAAGCGACCGCCTTTCCGCAAACCTGCGCGGAAAGGCGGTCGTTCTGTATCACCCGCAGGAACTCCACATTCTTCCAGGAGAAAGCCAGACAATCTCGCTTCCGATTGTCCCCTCAAATCCAGTTAGCGAGAACGGTCGTGCAGGCGTGACGCAGTTTCAACTGAACTCTTAAGCTCTCTGCTCGTCTCCGTCCAGTTTGCCACTGCTGGCCACGAGATACGCGGGCACCACCAGACTGGGCGTTATTGCCGGCTGGACTTGGGGACCGAAATGTCGTGCCCCGGATCGACCCAGAGCTGGAGCCGTGCTCCGCCACTCAGGCGGCCGGTGTTTGCTCGGGAGCCCTGGACAGGGGGTTATCTCGACCACGCGCTGAAGACACGGAAGGATTCGGCAATGAGTCTGTCACGGCAGGTGGATGTGGGGATCTACGGGCCGGCCCCGGTAGCGCAACTCGAAGTGCAGGTGGGGCCCTGTTGAGTACCCTGTCGTACCAGCCCCACCGAGGGTCTCTCCCTGACGGACCTGTTGCCCTATATCGACGGCTATCTCCGTGAAGTGGGCGTAGTAGGAACTCCATCCTGCATCGTGTTCCAGGATGACCAGGTTTCCATAGCCGCCTCCCCACTCGGCGAAGACGACTTGGCCGTCGGCGGCCGCAACGATCGGATCCCACGTCTTGGCTGCGATGTCGAGTCCGATGTGCCCCGGATTGCGGGGATCGTGAAAGGTCCAACCCGAAATCGACCGTCGTGCGCTCGGCCACTCGAATCGAACACCACCGGTAGCTTGAGACCCTTCTGCTGGCTGACTCGCAGGCCGCGAGGTCGTGTTGCTTGGCGTGGCGTGAGCCACAACCTCGGAAACCGTGAGATGAATTGAGTAGCGGCCCGGCGACCCGGAAAGAGGCAAGACTCGGAGACGATAAGCGCCTGAACCAGGCAAGGAGGGGTAGAAGAGGTACGGGGGGTTGAAGACCGAGCCTTGCTCTTCCTGCAGGGCCGTCCCATCCGGGGCGATCAGGCGGACGACAAGCTCTGCATCGACACCGGACCCGGAGCCCGGATGAAACCACATCTCGACAGTCGCTGCTTCTTCGGCTCGTCCCTGGAACTGCCACTCATCGACAGCGCCAGCACTGAGCGTTCCCTCTACGGCTTCACCGGGTGTGATGGGCTCGGTGAGCGCTGGTCGTGGCTCAGGCAAGGGTTCCGCGCGGAGAGCCAGGGACGGCGTTGTCCAGCGGCGGGCCAACACAGTGCCCGCGGCATAAGCGACACCGGTCAACACGGCGACCAGGGCTGCCGAAGCAGCCAGGGAGAGTATTGTTCTATGCTTTCTCGTGGGGGTCATGCTCGCACTATCGATGTCGCAGTTCCTGAAAACCGTGCTCAGAGCCACCGTCGCCGCAGCGGTTGCGCCGCCTTAGTCAGCCTTCGGGACCTTCTTTCAGCAGAGCCGATGTCGCACGGGTGAGGGTGTTTCGGTCCCTGGCCTCCCTTGGCGACACGGCGCGAGGTGATCGCCTCCAGACAGAGGTCTAGCGTTCGATGACCTTGCCTTGCAGGTCGGGTGGCACCCGCACGCCCATCAGGTCCAGCACTGTAGGCGCGACGTCCATAAGCTGCAGGTTGTCGACGAACCGCCCACCATGATCAGCCTTTGGATCCCAGAGAACCAAAACCCCATCCTGCGCGTGATTCGCATCGTCCGGCCCAATGTCGTTCTCAAAGGTGTAGATATCGGGTAGGCCGAAGGAGCCAACGGATCGCCACCGCAGATTCCCAAAGTATACCATCAGATCCGGTGCCACGTTGCGTACCTCTTCATAGAGGTCTTCCGGCTTGAAGGCTATCGAGCCCATTGGGTTACCCTCGTGATCGGGAATGGCCTCGATCCTATCCTTCAGCGCGTCGCGAACCCGCTCGTAATCCTCTGCTGGGATCTTTCCTTGCGGCTCTCGACCTTCCACGTTCATGAAGATGCGCCCGTAGTAGCCGCCAGCACCCCATGCCGTGGTCTTCTCCCAATCGATCTCGACCTTCTCGAACGGGACTAGGCCTTCGTACAGAGGCTCTTCTTTCAGTACCAGCAAGCCCTCCCTGCGAAGCCATTCGTTGACGGCGAAGCCGCCCTCCATGGCTTGGGCACCATGATCGGATACCACCATGACGACTGTGTCGTCGTCGACCATGTCCAGCAGTTCACCCAGTTCCCGATCCAGATAGCGGTAGTAGGCGGGTATCGCGTCCTCATACGGGTTCCCTGGCTCGTACTTCGCGTGAGCAGGATCCCAGTACTTCCACATACCGTGATGGATCCGGTCCAGCCCTATCTCCACGAACATGAAGAAATCCCAGGGCCTCTGCTGTATCAGGTGCTTCATGACCCTAAACCGCTTCTCCGTCATCGACTGAATCTGCTTCAAGAGGAAGTCTTTGTCGGTCGTGCGAAAATGGTGCACATCTACGTCATATGCTTCCCCATCCAGCACGTGGTCAATCTCGTGGCGCAGCTCGTTGGGGAACGTGTACTGGCGATCGGTGTTGGGCGTGAGGAAGCTGCTAATCAGATACCCGTTGAGTGGCTTGACGGGATAGGTCTGGGGCACGCCAACAACTATTGACGTCCTGCCTGCTTCGCCCAGGATGTCCCACACCCGGGGTTCGTGGATGGCGTTGCCTGTAGCGATGTTCATCCGTTCATACGAGTGATCTGCCCGGTTGCGGAAACCATAGAAACCGAGCACACCCGGATCCTTGCCACTTAGCATCGATGTCCAGGCGGGGACAGTGATGCAGGGGATGGAACTGGAGAGAGGGCCGTATATGCCTTCGTCAATGAGCCGGCTCAGGTTCGGCAGTTCATCCTTCAGGCCCAGCGGGTTCTCGTCGCCGGCGCTGAAGAGCACCGAGGGAGGTGCACAGTCGAGCCCGACAACCAGTACCTTGCGCTTCCTGGGGCGCCTCAGAAACCTGAGCATCGTCTACAGATCGGATCCCTTCATGCCGTCCAGCAGAATCTTGGCAACCTCGGGCCGTGTCATCTCCTCAGGCAACATCTCGCCACGGCGCAGCATCTCCCGCACCTGGGTCCCGCTCAAGTAGATCCAGTCTTCTTGATCGTGAGGACAGGTCTTGGCGGAGACGACGGCGCCGCACTTCTTGCAGAAGAAGGCATACTCGAACTTGAACGGCGTTATGCCGATCTCCTCTCGTGGGAATTGGTCAAAGATGTCCTGAGCATCGTATGTGCCGTAGTAGCCGCCAACGCCAGCATGGTCGCGGCCCACGATGAAGTGGGTGCAACCGTAATTCTTTCGGGCAATGGCGTGGAAGAGAGCTTCGCGCGGGCCAGCATAGCGCATTGCGGCAGGGAAGACGCCCAGAAGGACGCGCTCGGCAGGATAGTAATCCCGCAGGATCGTCTGGTATGAGGCGATTCGCACGTCTGCAGGAATGTCACCCTCCTTCGTCTCGCCAACGAGAGGATGGACAAAGAGACCGTCGACGATCTCGAGTGCGGTCTTCTGCAGGTACTCGTGGGCGCGGTGAATCGGGTTGCGGGTCTGGAAGCCGACGACGCTGCGCCACCCGCGCCGAGCGAACATGCGCCGTGCCTGAGTTGGTGTGTGACGCAGTTCCGGGAACTCGGTCCTCATGGCGCTTGGCCAATCGACCAGCCAGAGATCGCCCCCCAGCAACACGTCTCCTCGTCCATAGAGACGGCTCACACCCGGGTGTGCCTCCTCAGTGGTTCGGTAGACCTCGCGCGCTTCGTGTTCCTTGACCGGGCGATCGTACGGATATATCTGGCTCACTTCCATCACTGCAAGGACCTGATCTTCCTCACAGAGAGCGATTTCCTGGCCTTCCTGGAATAGGGCAGCTTGATCCTCATCCACCGCCAAGGTGATGGGCATTGACCAGATGACTCCGCTCGTGAGCCGCATCTCGTCGACGCAGCGGTCGTAGTCAGCCTTGCGCATGAAACCGGTGAGCGGGCTGAGCGCACCCGTGGCGACAAGCTCCAGATCAGATAGCCCCATCGGATCTAGCGAGACTTTGGGCATCGCTTCTGCGCGCTCGCGCACTGCCGCTCTCATCTCTCCGCGGAGCACTCGGTCGACCAGTGTCCCCCCGTGGGGTCGGATCACGTCTGAGTAAAGCTCGTTCAACGTCTATCTCCTCTGCCTACCTAGATAACAACAGCGCAAAAGGTATGCCTGCGTTTTCTCATCCAGTCGGTGAAGCAGACCACCGCCTACGCCGCCTTTGAAATATCGGAAACAACATGTGATTGTATCACGATGACTACTTGTGTCAATCGACCGACGGTCCAGCGGTCAATTATATCTTCCGGATGTAGACCCGGTGGTTCTTGTAGGGCTTGGCGCCCAGGTTGATCAAGTCCCGCCTCATCTGCACCGCTGATTCGGCGACCTGGGTCAGCTCCGCGTGTACAAAGTCGAAGTCACCCTGGACTGTTTTCGCCAATTCAGAGTAGAGCAGAGCGTTGCCGCCCAGTCCCTGGTACTCGGGCAAGATGCCGACGCCATTCAATGAGATCCATTCCGTGCGGCGCATATCCAGAAGGACTTGAAAGATGCCGAAGGGAAGGAGCCTTCCATTAGCTCGTTGCAGGCCTCTGGAGACATCTGGGAAGCCGAGGATAAAGCCTACGATATCGTCCTCATGCACGATCACCTTGATCAAGCGTGGGTTGGCAGCCAGCACCAGATCGTTGAAGGTGAACCTGATCTCGTTCTGCGTCAATGGGTAATACTCCCAATTGTCGACGAAGGTCCGGTTGTACGCGGATCCAATTCTCTCTTTCCACCGGTTCAGTTCGAGCTTCGACTTGAAGTGGTGGACCCGCAAGTTCCGCCGTCCCTTCACCCGCTCGGCAATGCGGTGGACGCGCTCCGGCACCTGGAAGTCAGCAAGCTTGATGTACGTAGAGACGAAGTCCACCTCTTTCTCGAAGCCCAGCGTCTCCACCAGGTTTGGATAGTAGTCATAGTTGTAGTTCATCATCATCATCATCTGACGATGTTCGGTACCCTCAACCTGAATGCCGTACCCATCGAACGGGCTGAACCCTTTAGGGCCCACGACCTCGTTGAGGTCCCTCGCCCGCGCCCACTCAAAGACTCGCGTGAACAGGGCCTGGGCAATCTCCTGATCGTCAACGCACTCGAACAAGTAGAACTGGGCCTGGCGCGTGTCGTGGTACTGATTGTAGGCACGATTCTCCAGGGCCCCGACGCGCCCCACATCCTCACCGCCCTCCACGGCAATGAAGAAATCGGCATCCGAGTGCTCATAGAAGGGGTGTTTCTCAGAGTCGAGCATCACCTCAACGTCACCGCGCAGGGGGGGCACCCACTGGGGGCAGTCGGCGTACAGCCGGAACGGGATATCGATGAAACGGCGTACGTCAGCTTTTGAAGTTGTGTCCACCCTCTGTACTGTGATCATTGGTGCCCTCCCTCCCCCTGAGTGTCCTTCAACATTGGTCGTTCATCTGATGTCGCAACGGGCCTGCAAGTAGTCCCAATGCGAGCACATAATCGAGAATTGTCCCTGGATCAGTGACTGGCCCATTCTACGTCGCTTTCCCCCTCTTGTCCATCCTGCTCAAGAGGATGGGTCAACTGGCTGGACACGAGCCAACCAGCAAGTAGAATAACACGGCATCATACTGTGCGTTGTGCACGTCAGAAGTCGATCAGTCGCCGATGCCCAAGCGGTGCGCGGGCCTGCTGCCCAGATAGGTGAGTCCGCGCTCCGTTCTGTCTCGCCCCCTTATCGAGGGACCTTCCCTTGCCCCTGGGAGTGACGGTCTTCATCACTGGCGTCTCACTGATGAACGGGCGCCAGCTCACCGGAAGCCGTGTGGGTGTGATGATTAGGGCTTCGGAGTCTCATCTTTTGATTGTTCCTGCAGGGCGTGCTATACTGCAGCGCAAGTCAATCGTCGATGTGCATGGGAAGTACATGGGGTCTTGGGGTGCGTGTTCATAGGGAGGACATTGTATGCTTTCTAAGGAAGAGGCTCTGGGGATTCTGAAGGCCAACATCGGGAACGAGAACCTGCGTAAGCACCACTACGCCGTAGGGGCGGCCATGCGGGCACTGGCTGAGGAGTTTGGCGGGGATCCGGACAAGTGGGAGATCGTCGGTCTGCTCCACGACGCCGACTACGAGGAGACCCGGGATGACCCGGATCGACACGCGGCGGTCATTGCCCAGAAACTTGAGGAGCGAGGCGTCGCCCAGGACATCGTCCGAGCCATCAAGGCTCACAACTACGAGCGACTGGGCGTGATGCCAGAGGCGGACATGGAGTGGTCGCTGGTGACCTGCGATGACCTTACGGGTCTGATTGTGGCCGTTGCGCTGGTCCATCCGACGAAGCTGGCTGGCGTCTCTGTGGAGTCCGTCATGAAGAAGTTCGACTCCCAGTCGTTCGCCTCCGGCGCCGATCGAGAGAGGATCAAGCTCTGCGAAGAGAAGCTGGATATGCCGCTGGAAAGCTTCGTGGCCATTGTACTGGAGGCCATGAAGGAACGGTCGGACCTGCTGGGCTTATAGGGGGAAGTGCTTGCCTTCCAGAGGGTAGCGCCATCGTGTAGCGGCGTGAAGTGAACAGCGATACGAGAAAGCCGCCGCGGCCATACCTATGGCCGCGGCGGCCCCTTGTGTCCCACTTATCGATGCTCAATCAGGAATCGTCAGATTCCGGCTGCGGCGTGGGTTCCATTATGAAGGCTTCCCGTCCATTTTCGACCAACGCTCTGACGCTGGTGGCGGCCACGCGGACGTAGTAGTCCGACTCGGACGACTTCACGACGTAGCTGTTGTCGTCGGTGTCCTCTGCTCCGACTTTCAGAGTCACCGTCTTTTCGGCGGTCTCCAGCGTCACCATGGCGTTAGGCTCATCCAGGCCGTAGGCTGCCTGTTCCTCCGTCCCCAGCGGTCTCTTCATCGTTATGGACGCGGCACGACGCAGCACAGCCTCGACCTGGGTCTCATCCAGTGACTGGGTTTCCTCCATTGAGGGAGGAGCCACCATGCGCCAGCGGTCTTCCTCCTTCTCGAACGTAAATGTCCCGTTGGCATTCTCCAAGGTCATCCTGATGATGTCGTCTTGCGCCACGCTCTGATAGCTTGTGTCAATCCAGGCGCTGGCGGCAGCGTTGACGTCCCAGGTCGTCAGTTCGCTCGTCAGGTACGTCTCATCCTCTCCCTCCAGTCTGAAGTGCACCGAGCCATACTGGGGGGAAGAGCCAATGTAGATCGTCTCCGTCGCACCGTCGCTTGTCTCAAGATCGAGACGACGCTGGAAGGCATCGGCTGCGACCTGGAGTCGCTTGTGACTGGTATCGCTCTTGGTCACCAGCCGTCCCGTGGTCATAGCTGTGAGCTTCTCCAGCAACTCGCCGACTGCTTCCGACTTGACGGGATACTGGTCGGCATTGGGCAGAACCCAGTCTCCTGTCACCTTTGCCAGTTCAACTACATTACCCTGAGCGTCCTCGATCGTGAGGGCCGTAATGTCTTCCGCCGTCAGATCGGGGAACACAGGTGCGCGCTGACCTGCCGTCGAGGGTCTGGGCCAGAACACAATGACGCCTACGACAATCTGCGCAACCAGAAGCGCAGCGAGTATCTTATGGTGCTGTTTGATCATTGGGTCACCTCCTGTGCCTACACCGAGCCCTTCGAATGTGCTGCGGGTGTGACTGTGTCACGCGGCAGCAGCTCCATCGGCGTCTCGTTCCGCCGCCGGGAATTCCAGACGATGCCGATGACGACGAGCGCCAGCAGCGCGACAACGTAGTTGGCGCCCTCCCAGAATGACTGTTCGCGGTCCGTCAGCGGCGCCAGCACACGCGTCTGCGTGCCCCGGGACCGGATGCTCAGAAGCTCCAGATCCTCCGTGCACCAGGCGACACAGTTCTGCAGTAACTGCAGGCTGTTGAGATAGCGATCCTGGGTCAGGCTGGAGGAAAGATCGAAGACGATATCGTCAACGAACTCCACACTGCCGATGACGACCAAACGTGACGTCTCCGGGGACGCTTCGATGGTACCCAGCGAGGAGGCGGGCGGCGCCGGCGTTGGCGTGCCCGCTTGTTCCGAAGATTCCCCTTCCTCGGGGGAGGATTCTGCCTCGAAGGGGGATGGCTTGTCCGCGAAGAAGCTGTCGAAAGAGCCCTGCAGCGACACCGCTAACGCGTGACGCTCCCGCTCACCGCCCACCGGGAAGCCGAGCTGCGGGTACGCCTCGAAGTCAGGCTGGATGTTGGTCTCGGTCCGCGTCCAGGACTCCGGACTGGACTGCAAGAGTGTCATCACCTCGCGATCGGCATTCTTTTCCTCGTCTACGACGATGGGTGATGCCCAGTTGAGCGTCACTGCAGGCAGATTGGAGACGATGGGGCTGTCCGAGGCCATGCCGTCCTGGCGGATGTCGACGAAGAAGGGGTAGTCGATGGCCTGGATCTCCCGAACCTGTGCCCCACCCACATTTCGCGTCGTCTGTACGGGGAAAGGCTCGTTTTGGGGATCCATGACGAGCGATTGCTCCACGTTGACGCCGTAGTGGGCCAGCATATCCCGGAGGGTACCGTCCAGCGGCTTGAGCCCAAGTCCTCCCTGCATCGGATCGACCTGGATCCCGTAGTTCCCGGCTGCTGCGACCACGGCTCCGCCCCGCATCAGGTACTGGTCGACGGCGAAGCGCTCTTTATCCGTCATTCCCTCCGGGCCGATGAGCACCAGGACGTCAACCTCGGTCGGGATCTGCCCGCTGCTGAGATCGACGCTGCGCACTTCATACTCCTGAGCGAGCGATTGGCGAACCTGCTGCCAGCTGGAGATCGGTTGTTGCATCTGTCCCATCATGTTCTGCTGGGGCTCTGTGGAAGGGGTCGACAAGCCGACCACCTGCAGGAACCCGGGCGACAGTCGCTTCAGCGAGTTCTCGATGGACGAGCGGATGTCAGCTTCGGTCATCTCTCCCGAGGGGTAGATCACCTGTTCCTCATCGCCGACCCGCAGGACCATATGCAGATAGTAAGACTCGTTGGAGAAGAGCGATGTGGCGAACGGCCGGATCTCGTATTCCTGATAGAGTTGCTCTCGAGTGACGGGGCTGTCCGGATCATCCGGATTCACAACGTCGTATGTGAACTTGCCATTGGACTCGCTGGCAATCCCGCCCGCCACGTCTTCTATCGTCGCGGGGATGTCTGAGAGCTGTTCCGGCATCGTGTCAGGTGTGAGGTAGACCGTCAACTCTGCTGGCTCCTCGAGCGCCGCCAGCACAGCTTCCACACTCTGGAAACCGTAGACCACCTTCTTGATCGCGCTCGTCAAGTCGTACTCCAGGTTGCGGAGACGGACATCCACGCTTCCGCCCCCTGTTTGTACTTCTATCAAGTCCTGGAAGCCGAGCACGACGTGCTGGTCGCCGTATCGAATAAGCACATCGAAGTAAGAATTGATCACCGACTGCTCGTATCGCCCCGATATCTGGAACGGGCTTGGCGTGATCCCATAGGTCTGGTTGGCCTCTGCTTCCAGCTCCGGGTGTTCTGCTGGATCTATGATCTCCAACTCCATGTTGTCGCCCGCCGCAACATCGTACTCCCGCAGCATGTCGCGAATCTCGGGAACCAGCGGGGCCAGCAGCGGATGCGTCTTGTCACTGAAATACCCGCGGACCAGCAGTGGTTCTTGAAGATTGGTCAACAGATCTCGCGTCGTCTGCGAGAGTGTGTACTGTCGGCTCTCTGTGAGATCCAGCCGCAGGGCCTGGGCCTTCAGCGGAAAGACCCACACATTCGCCAGAACCAGGTTCACGATCACGAGGATCGAAGTAAGCGTCACGGCGCGACGATAGGGGCGCGTCCGCTCTCCTGTGCTCCATCCTTTGCTGTGGAGCGAGGCGCTGTTGAGGGTAAGAAAGATGCCCGTCAATGAGACATAGTAAAGCAAGTCGCGCAGGTCCACCACACCCCGTTCGATGCTCTCGAAGCGGCTTCCAGAGCCGATGGCACGCAGGATCTCTCCGACTGTGTCACCAAAGAACTCCGTGATGCCACGGGTTCCAATCAGATAGAATAGTCCGCCGAGGAGTACGGCGAGGATCAGCGCCACGATCTGATTGTCCGTGCGCGAGGAGACGAACAGCCCAATGGCGGTATAGGCGCCCGCCAGGAGGAGGGCTGCCAGGTACCCGCCAAACACCGGCCCCCAGTCCAGGTTGCCCAGCACCTCCACCGTGATGGGCAAGGAGATGGTCAGTCCCAGCGCGACAGCGACCAGAGCCATCACGGCCAGGAACTTCCCGATCACGAGCTGAATGGGGGAGACTGGCAGTGACAGCAATACCTCCAGAGTACCCGACCGCTCCTCCTCGCTCCACTGACGCATCGTCAACGCTGCGACCAGGAAGATCATCAGCACCGGTATCCAGCGGAAGAGGGGGCGGACGTCGGCAATGCCGCGGGCGAAGAATGTGTCCACCCAGAAGAAGGAAAAGAGTGTGACCGCCAGGAAGACGCCCACGAAGATGAGGGCCATCGGCGAACCGAAGTAGCCCTCCAATTCCTTACGTGTGATTGTGAGCACTCGTTTCACAGTAGCAGTACCTCCAAGTCTCAAGTCCTTTGTCTCACGAACTGGTGGCCAGCTCGTTGAACACAGATTCCAGTGTACGAATGTCCTGTCGGAGTTCCCGCACCGGCCAATCTCTCTCGCGCGCCATATCGAAGATAAGGGGACAGAGATCTGCGCTGCTATCCTTGCCACGGATGCGATACGTGGGGAAGCGGGACTCCCGCTTTGTTCCGTCGGTCTCGACGAGCTCGACGCCTATCACATCAGGTAAGTCCGAGAGAGCGCGGTCTACACCCGTCGCTTCCTCATTGAGAACCAGAATCGCGTCTGATGTCGATGCGAGCTCTGAGAGTTTAGCGTCGGCTCGAATGCGACCGCTGATGAGAATGATGACACGATCGCAGAGCGCTTCGACCTCAGAGAGAATGTGCGTGGAGAGAAGCACGGTGCTCGTTTCGGCCAGACGGCGAATCAGACGGCGTACCTCCACCATCTGCGTGGGATCGAGTCCGATCGTTGGCTCGTCCAGGATCAAGAGCCGGGGCTTATGGACAATGGCTTGAGCCAGCCCGACACGTTGGCGGAACCCCTTGCTGAGCTCGCCGATGGGGCGCACGAGATGCTCAGCCAATCCAGTGGCATAGACGGCCTCTGAGATGCGGGCTCGATGTTCCTCCTCGGGGATCCCCCGCAAATTGGCCATCATCTTCAGGTAGCCCTGCACTGTCAGCTCTGGATAGAGGGGGGCGGTCTCGGGGAGATACCCGATCTCTGCTTGCACTTCTCGCGTGTGCTCCAGGACATCGCGTCCGTTCACTTTGACGGTCCCCTCATCGGGCTGCAAGCTACCGGTCAAGATCTTGATCGTTGTCGTCTTGCCAGCACCGTTCGGCCCCAGCAGTCCGACAATTTCGCCTGGCGCAATGTCAAAGCCGACCCCCTTGAGCGCTTCGATGGGGCCATACGACTTCGTCACGTTCTTAACGTCGATCATAAGCAACCTCCTGTCCAATTCTGTCAATAGGAAACGAGCCTGTTCTCTGGGAAGCGCCAGCGCAGGTTGAGCGTCCGACCATCAAACAGAACCGGGGAGACCAGGCTGCCGCGGCAATCGCATTCACTTGCGCTTTCCAAGGCACAGCACTCGCCCCATTCCAGCACGAAAGCAACTCGCTTCAATGTCGTACGGAAGCGATTCCCTGGTTTGCCTCAGACGCCAGGAATGACGGGCAGGTACTCCGTCCATGCCGTGGGCAGCGATGTGCCCCGACCTATCCTCCTGAACGGCCCCCTTGAACATCCGACAGGCCAGCCAGACGCCGCTGCGCGGGACCCTGGTGGATGTCACTGGAAAGATGAGAGAACGCACAGAGAAACCCGGTGGCTTCTGCCGGAGGCGGTTCATGGAACCGCCCCGCGCGGAAGTACCGGGTTTCTAGAGGGCAACGTGCTGTTCTCGCTGCTGACATCAACCGCTAAGATGTCCAGGGCAGCCTGCCTGCGCAGGCCACACCGGCGTTGGCTTCTCTTCTCCCTGAGCCTGGTAATCTAGCTCAGATACGGGCGCAGCTTCCGCCGGTAGCGCGGGTGTCGCAGCTTCTTCAGCGCTTTGCCTTCAATCTGACGGATGCGCTCCCTGGTTACTCCCAGCTTCTCACCGACTTCCCTCAACGTGTACGTATCCGCGCCTCCCAGCCCGAATCGCATCCGCAGGACGCGGACTTCACGCGGTGTCAGCGTGCTCAGAGCATCCTGCAGGTCCTCGTGCAAGAGATGCATCTCCGTCCTCTGCGCCGGGGACGGTGTATCCTTGTCCTCAAGGAAATCGCCGAATTCACTCTCGCCGTCTTCGTCTATGGGCTTCTCGAGCGATAGGGGGCGCTGTGAGACGCCCATCAGCCAGCGCACGCGTTCCGGCTCCAGGTCGACTTCGTCGGCAATTTCCTCCGGCGTTGGTCGACGACCCAGATCCTGCTCGAGGCGGGACGCCACTTGATAGAGCTTCCGAATACGATCGTTGGTGTGCACCGGAATTCGGATATTCCGGCCCTGCTGCTTCAGTGTCCTCGCGACGGACTGTCGGATCCACCAGGTGGCATACGTACCGAACTTCGTCCCTCGCTCGTAGTCAAATTTGTCGGCGGCCTTGATCAGCCCGATGTTCCCGGCCTGGATCAGGTCGAGGAAGGAGAGCCCCCGTCCCCGATACCGCTTCGCTATGCTCACGACGAGCCTCGTGTTTGCCCTGATCAGATGGCTGCGAGCTTCCTTGCCATCTGTGATGAGGCGCTCCAGCTCTTCCTGCCCGTCCGGGTCGTGACCGTTCTTCTCCAGCTTCTTCTGAGCCTTCCGACCACGCTCCATTCTCTTCGCCAGTTGTACCTCCTGTTCACGCGTCAGAAGAGGCTCTCGCCCCATCTCCTTGAAGTACAGACTGACGGCGTTGTCGACCGAAATGTCACTCAGGTCGGATGCTTCCACGCGCTCCGTGTCATCCTGCAGCACTTCCTCTTCCATTTCGGCCTCCAGGGCCTCCGATTCACTCGCGACGACCTGAATGTCCTGCTCGTGGAGGTATGTGAAGAAATCCTCTAGCTCAGAAAGATCCTCCTCCGCTTCGGGGAAGGCTTCCATGATCTGGTCCAGAGTAAGAAAGCCCTCATCCTCTGCCTCATCCAGGAGCCATCCTATGTCTTCAAACTGCTCCTCAACGTCAAATCTCTCTATCATAAGAGTCCCCCTAAACCCATCAGAAGTCTCTGATCGAGCATCCACACTGGCGACCTGGGTGTTGCCTGGTGACGGGTCATTTCCAAGTCGATAGCGTCTCTGCAAACAGATACTACCGATGAATCCACTAAAGACTGCCTCTAATATTTGGTGTCTGTGGCTGCTCTCTTGGGTCAATGGTAACAATATCGATCAAGAAGCCCCAAGGGACAAGAAACCCGGCTTCCCAGGAAGTCGGGTATTGGTCTAGTACTGCCTGCGCCTGATCTAGCTGCTTCTATCGCCGTCTGTTAGAAATGTTGTCTATTATGAGCCCATCCGGTCTTTTGCGCCTAATCCTATCTACTAACCCAAGTATGTCACGGGTTCATTAGAGAGCCGTAGGAATCGCGTTAGAAAAACGTTAGAAGAGCCCTACCTCAGTGGCAGAGCTCATTGCTGGGCACGGTAATGTAGTATCATCATAATGGCTTTTCCCAAGAATGTCAACTTGCCGCGTTTGGCTCCGCATCGCTGCTAGGATTCGCTCGGGCGTTTGCCCAGCGTCACCCCCAGGCTCTCTTCACGACCGTCGCGAAGGATGGTGAGCGTAGCCTTCTGGCCCGGTCGCGTCTCCTCCACCAGGTACACGATGAGATCATCCATGGTGCGCACTGATCGTCCGTCTATCGCCACGATAATGTCGCCTCCTACGTCAAGCTCCACACCATTCTGTGTCACCCGTTCGTCGGAGCCCTGGAGGCCTGCTTCCTCCGCCGGACTGTCCTCCATCACCTCGACGACCAGCGCGCCGCGCTGATCGGCCGGCAGATTCATGGTTAGAGCAGTCTCCCGGTTCAGATCCCGTCCCACAATGCCCAGCCAGGCGTACGCGTAACTGCCCTCATCTATCAGAACCGGCACCACTTGCTCTACGATGGCGACCGGGATGGCGAATCCCACGCCGGCGGATGCACGGTTCTCAGAGATGATCAGCGTGTTAACACCAATCACCCGCCCCTCCCGATCCAGTAGAGGGCCCCCAGAGTTGCCGGGATTGATGGCTGCATCAGTCTGGATCATCTCTGGAATGCTGAAGTTGCTGGTACCCGATGGGAGTGTGCGCCCCACGGCGCTGACCACGCCGCTCGTCAGCGTCCATTCCTGACCGAAGGGATTGCCGATGGCGATTGCACGCTGACCGACGAAGGCAGCCTCTGAATCTCCCAGCACAACGGGCTGAAGTTGAGAGCTCTGCCTGTCGACTTTGAGTACTGCAAGATCTGAGTCCGGATCTGTGCCCACGATGTCTGCGGGCAACGCGCGTCCATCGAAGAAAGTGATCTCCACCTCGTCTGCATCCTGCACCACGTGATAGTTGGTCACGATGTGACCATCCGTGTCCCAGATGAACCCTGATCCCTGACCGCGCCGGTAGAAATCTTCGGGGCCCTCTGGGAAACCGGGCCATCCTGGGATCTCAAAGCCGGGTTCGGCGCCCCCGGAGATGCCTTTCACCACGCGGATGTGGACAACCGACGGGGCGACGCGTGCATAGATGTTCGCCACGAGTTGCTCTTCGGCGCTGGCATCCTCCAGAACATCCGGCGAGATCGGCGTGGGTGTTGGGCGCGGAACCATCTCCGGAGCCGGCGAACCTGTTGCCTCGGGCGTTCCGGTGGAGAGTGGCAACGCCTCTCTTGTCGCGACGGGAGGTGCAGCCTGATCGGTTGGGACCCGCTCCCAGCCCGGGATGAGCCCTTCGACGTGCGGGGCCAGGAACATGCCCCCGATGCAACTACCGATGATCAGCACGAGGGCTGTGAGAACAGCGACGAGCATGATTATGATCTTCTTTTCCAATGTCACATCCACCTTTCTGGTCGCGGCCTACCCCAATACCTGGTCCTCTATGGGCCTCGGCGTCGATAGGAACGTCCTGGCTTGGCTTCTCCCTAAAGGTCGCTCTGCTTCGACCTGCTTTCGCCGAGCCTTCACTTTTGCGCCGGACGCTTACCGTAACCGTCGTATATCCTCGCTCCTTATCTATCACAAGAAGATATGACCGCCGTTAGAGTCTGATAAGAACTTCATAAGAGCATATAATCGCTTCGGGCCTGGGACCCCGTTTCTCCGTTGTCCGTTTGAGTCTTTCGAGCATGCACCATTGTCGCGATGCAGCAAGGCCAGTATAGCTACGGGCGTCGTCCGGTTCGCGCATGCGATTGCCGGGAAGACAGCGCTCGGGTTCTCGTTCGGCGACCGCTCCACCAAAGAGCGGGCCGAACTCGCCCATCAACAAGCCTGATGGCGTGTACTATCCAGTCTGTCCCTGCAGCGGAGAACGTTCTCTTTGCTCTCATACTGATAGAGCGTATAATAGACACAGCGATGGAACATGCGATAAATGCCCTGGACAGCCCCGCAGCGCCCGTGCCCGTCATCGGGTGATGGGGTTGATGACCAGGAAGACCTCAAGGACAATGATGATGCAGCGCAAGCCAATGACACAGACTATGCTGACGTCTTTCGCCCTCCTGTTGCTCGGGGCGTCGACTCTCACAGGGTGTCGGGCGATCGGCCTGTTCCACAGAAATGTGGCCGACACGCCGGCGCCCACAGCTGTACCTCTTCCCAAGGACCCCTCGCCACGCACCAGCCCCACGCCAACGGGAGAGACGTCGGCCAGAAGTGTGAGCCCGACAGCGCCCCCATCAGCGGTCAGCCCGAGCCCAACCATTGCCCCGTCAGCGCCAGCGCAGGCGACAGACGTGCCTGTTGCCACGAGAGTTGTCGCTCCTGACGAGGGGGTGAATCTTCCCTCCGGCTTTGGCATCTCGGTGTTCGTCGAAGGGCTGCGGGGACCTCGTATGATGACGGTGGGGCCCGATGACCACATCTACGTGGCGGAACGGGGGAGCGGGCGGATTGTGCGGCTGCCGGATCGCGATGACGACGGCGTCGCGGATGGGATCGAACCAGCGGCCGAGGGGCTGAGCGCGCCGAGCAGCCTTGCTTTCTACCAGGATGGCTCCCTCTACGTCGGCGAAACCACGCGGATTCTCCGTCTGACCGACCCGGATGGTGATGGCTTCTTCCAGGATCAGGAGCTGGTCATCAGCGGACTGCCTAGCGGAGGGCACAACACCCGCACGGTCCTCTTCGGTCCTGATTGGGAGTTTCTGTATGTGTCTGTCGGCTCCTCGTGCAACGTGTGCGTGGAGGACGACGAACGGCGCGCAACAATCATGCGCTATCGTCCGGATGGGAGCGATGGGATGGTCTACGCTGAAGGACTGCGCAATGCCGTCGGGATCACGTTCCGCCCCGGCACCTCTGACCTCTGGGCCACAAACAACGGACGCGATTGGATGGGCGACGACCAGCCGCCCGAGACGGTGTATCGGGTGGAGGAGGGCGACGACGCCGGCTGGCCGCGTTGTCACGCCGGTCGCATCGTGGATCCCGAATTCGGCGAGGCTGGAGCGTGCGAAGGCGTAGCCGATCCGGTCGTTGAGATGCAGGCCCACTCGGCGCCGCTCGGTCTGACCTTCTATTCTGGCGAACAGTTCCCGCTGGGGTATCAGGGGAACCTCTTTGTTGCCTTCCACGGCTCGTGGAACAGAACGACGCCCACCGGCTACAAGGTGGTGCGCGTGCCGATCCAGGATTCCCAGGCTGGCGCTGTGCGCGACTTTGCCACAGGCTGGCTCCGCGAGGATGGCTCCAATTGGGGTCGCCCCGTCGACGTGCTGACTGGACCTGAGGGGAGTCTCTTCATCTCCGACGATGGCAACGGTTTCATCTATCGCGTGTTCTACAGTGTCGACTGATGGAGCTGTGAGCACCGCCCGGTCTTAGACCCCACGATGTCACCAGCCGCTACCCGGAACGGCTCCAGGCCTCTCTACCGAGATCCCAATCTCCTGATCGTTTTGGGTGTCACGTTGATGGCCGTGATGGGTGTCGCCAGCGTGACGCCGGCCTTTCCCCGCATCGGGCGCGCTTTCAATCTATCGTCTCAGGCTGTGGCAAACCTCATCACGGTCTTCACGCTGCCCGGTGTCTTCCTAACACCAGTCCTGGGTGTTCTGGCCGATCGTTGGGGCCGCGTGCGTATCCTCTTTCCCTCGCTGATAATCTTTGGGCTGGCCGGAGGTGCTTGCTCATTGACCCGTGACTTCGACCTGCTGCTGGCCCTGCGATTCGTCCAGGGGATCGGTGCAGCGGCACTGAGTGTCCTCTATATCACGCTTATCGGCGACCTCTACACCGGTCAGGAGCGCACGACTGCGATGGGCTACAACGCGAGCGTACTCAGCGTGGGAACAGCCGGATATCCGGCTATCGGTGGCGCACTGGCTACCCTGGGATGGCATTACCCGTTCGCACTCTCCGTCTTGGCCGTCCCGCTCGGAATCGCGGTCCTATTCACGCTGGAGAACCCGGAGCCGAGGCAGGATCAGGGACTTCGGACCTACCTGTTCGCTGCCTGGGAGAGCATTAGAGACCCTCAGGCAGTTGGTCTCTTTGGGCTGAGCCTGTTGACATTTCTCATCATTTACGGTGCCTACCTGACGTATCTTCCATTCCTGATGGAGGAGGCCTTCCAGTCATCGCCGTTCGTCATCGGCGTCACGATGTCTGCGATGTCGCTGGCCACCGCGGCGACCTCCGCCCTGCTGGGCAGGCTGGTGAACGCATGGTCGGAGAAGACGTTGTTGCAGGTGTCCTGCATCTTCTATGCGCTGGCGCTCTTGGCGATCCCACGATTTCCGAGTGTTTGGTCTCTTTGGATTCCCGTAATCCTTCTGGGGATCGCTCAGGGCTTGAGCATACCCAATCTTCAGACGCTAATGGCTGGACTGGCGCCGATCGAGCACCGTGGTGCGTTCATGGCCGTAAACGGCGTCAGTCTTCGGCTGGGGCAGACCCTGGGCCCTCCCCTGCTGGGAGCGGTCTTCGGTGTGTGGGGCGTCAAAGGTGCGTTCTACGCCGCTGCCGTTGTCGCAGCAGGCATGTTTCTATTGACCACAGTGATCGTTGAGAGGAGGGAGGCGGATGGAAACGGACGTGCAGAGGTTGCTGGAGACCTTCCGTGATCTGAGGAAGGAGGCGAATGTCAAAGCTTGCTTTGGCGACCCGGTCACAGTGGAGGGCCGAACCGTGATACCCGTCGCGAGAGTAGGCTATGCCCTGGGGCTCGGGGCAGGTGAGCCCTCCATTCCTGGAGCAGAGAAGCAGGGTGAGGCGATGCAGAAGGCAGACGCGGGGGGCGGGGGAGGTCTGGGCGTGACGAGCTCGCCCCTCGCGGTTGTCGAGGTGACGCCACAGGGGACGCGTGTGGAACCCATCATAGACAGGCAGAGAGTTGCCATCGTCAGTATGCTGGTGGGAGCTTGGAGTGCCTTCTGGTTGGCCCGCGCTCTGGAAGCGATCTTCGGGCGGAGGGAGTAGGCTTCCGCGGCGCTGATCCTGGCCCACGGGTGTGCTGAACATCGGCTGTGAGTGGTGCAGAGCTTCACTGCCGGTCGAGACCTTTGACCGATCATACACCAGGTCGGGCACAGGCCAGGTTTCCCCATCCGGTGCCCTGACGCTGGGCGGTCAGGCTGGGACGTCCTGCTCGATGGAGTGGACACGGCGCCCGTTCACGGGCCTGGAGGCATCGGCTGGAGATCCTTGTGTGGCAGGGCAAAGACCCTCCCGTCCGGTCGGCGCAAGGCGAGGTTTGCCACGGCGACTTTCCCGGTGGTATAATTGGATTTCCTAAAAGAAGGGCTCGTGGCCTCCGTCCGCGGGGGCGGATGCGCGGCCTGGGACCGTCTTTCAGCTGGGCCGTAGTTCGATCGGGAAGGAGAAAAAGGGAGCCAGATGCGACCACCTGTCGATCCATTTCTGATTCGCTTCACTGACAACTGGGGCATTCATTGGTACGGCGTGCTGATCGTGAGCGGCGTGATCCTGGGAGCACTCTATGCCGCGCTGCGGGCCAGACGCAACGGAGATGACCCGGACCACGTCTGGAATGCCTTGAGCATTGCTATTGTACTGGGCATCATCGGTGCTCGGCTCTACCACGTTTTCTCCGAGCCCCGGGGCGGGATGGTGGGTTGGGACTACTACCGGGAGCATCCAGCCGAGATTCTCTACATCTGGCAAGGAGGGCTCGGCATCTACGGCGCAATTGTTGGCGGGCTTCTTGGGGTCGTACTCTATACCTGGCGCGCTGGGCTGCGCCCATTGAAGTGGTTGGACTACGGGGCGCCGGGCGTTGCCCTGGGGCAAGCTTTGGGACGGTGGGGTAACTTCATCAATCAGGAGCTCTATGGACCGCCCACAGACCTCCCGTGGGGACTGAGGATCGATCCGGAATATCGGATTCTCCCCTACAACGACCTGGAGTTGTACCCCCCGGACACGCTTTTCCATCCTACTTTCCTCTACGAGTCCCTCTGGTGCCTGTTACTGTTTGGGGCGCTGGCTGTTGCGGCGCATCGGTTCAGAGACCGATTGAAGGAGGGGGATATCCTGCTCGGCTATCTCATCGGATATCCTCTGGGTCGATTCTTCCTGGAATACCTACGTCCCGACGCCTGGATGATCGGTCCCATTGCTGCCGCACAGCTCTTTGCCGTTATCTGCATCGTGGGTTCAAGTGCGGTCCTAGTCCTGCGCCACACCATCGTGAGGAGCGCGTCTCGGACAACAGGGCAGCCTGGCGCCGAGGCAGGTGCGCGCCCGTGGCATGGGGGCGGTGAGGACGCTGAGACGGATGGCGACGCGTAGAGATTCGGCAGGTCACAGATCCTGACGTCTTCAGGAAAGAGGGTCTGGTCGCATTGGCAGTGCTCGACCTCCGCTGACGGCGGAGTCAGATCGGGGTCTCTCTGGGGATGGCACGCTCAATGGTGGAGCTGCCGTGACGAGCGCGGGAGTCGAACCGCCACGCGGCGTCACTTGCCCAGCACGCACGCAGCACTCACACAGCAAGTGACAGTCGGGCCAAACAGGGAAGATGCCCGAGTCTATGGGCGGCTCGGGCGCGTACGATGGGAGAGCGCAAGGTGCCTGTTGATGGGCTCTCTCCGTTGAAGGATACATTGGGGCCGGGAGGAGAGGGCGATGGGCATGAGGGAAGATCTCTATCGATTGCAGAAGCTCGACAGCGAGCGGGATGCCAAACAAATCCGGCTGGTCGACATAGAGTCCGCGTTGAAGGACGATAGAGCGGTCCGAGAGGCCCGAGGGAGCGCGGAAAAGGCAGAAAGGCGTGCTCGGACCTGGCAGACGAGACAGCGCGACCTGGAGCTGGAGATCGCAAGCCTTTCCGATAAGATGTCCCGATCGGAGAAGCGGCTCTACAGCGGCAAGGTCAAGAACCCCAAGGAGCTCGCTGATCTTCAGGCGGAGATAAGCTCTCTCAAGCGCCGCCGTCAGAAGCTGGAGGATACGCTCCTAGATGCCATGATCAACCGGGAAGAGGCAGAGGCGGCCCGCGACGAAGCAGGCGATCACCTCAAGGACATGGAGGCGAGCTGGTCGACGCAGCAGGTGGATCTTAGAGCTGAACGGGAGGCGCTGCAGCAGCGTGTCGAGGAGATAGAGGAGAAACGGATGCGCGTTACGGCGCGGATCGACGCGAAGACCCTGATGACCTACGAGCGGGTTCGAGAGCGGAAGGGTGGACAGGCTGTGGCGCAGATACACGGCGGCGCTTGCTCGGCCTGTGGCGTGACCGTGCCGCCCAGCGCCGAGTGGAAGTTGCGACAGGGCGAGCTGATCCAGTGCGATACCTGTGGACGGATTCTTATCTCAATTGGGCAGACATAGAAACATCATAGCCTGCCGATTGGAAGGCTCAGACAGCGAATCGAGCCTGGCCAGCGAGACCCTTCAATAGGCCCCAGGGGGCGGAAGCGCCATTCCCCGGGCCGTGTTGATGCTGGTAGTGTGCAGGCAGTGTGCTGGCAGTGAAGGGTTAGCCCGTCGAATGCACTCTGTACCGCTTCAGGGGGTGACCAGGCGCCCCGCCTCCACAGCGCCCGAGCCAACCCAAGCATTCTACTGCCTCCGCCGCATTCGGTCTCTGCTTGCTGCCTCTATCCCCGTCCTCAGCTTGGCGTATGATGAGGTCTCAACGTGATGGGGCATCCCCAATCGTCAAGAGATAAACGACACCAGCAAGGTGCGCAGTAGTTGTTCGATGAACCAGAGAATGAGCAGCGCCACCATGGGCGAGAAGTCCAACCCCCCGATGATGGGGATGCTGCGGCGGATAGGCGCGAGTAGGGGTTCCGTGATTTGAATCAGGAATTGCACCGCTGGATGGTAGGGATCGACCCGGAACCAGGGGAGCAGCGATCGCGCAATGATGGCGAAGGAATAGAGCGTGAAGACGATGTTTATGATCCGGATCAAAGCAGTCACCATAGGTAAAGTTTCTCCAGGGGAATAGTCCTCCGATTAGCCTTGCGCGCCGAAGATGCCGCGTCCGACCCGCACCAATGTCGCGCCCTCCTCTACGGCGACCTCAAAGTCGTTCGTCATACCCATCGACAGATGGTGCCAACTGCTGGAGGCGAAACGTTGACGCAACGCGTCGCGCAGCAATCGCAGGCTTACAAACAGGGGCCGCACTTCCTCAGGATCCTCGACGTAGGGAGGCATTGTCATCAGTCCCTGAACTTGCAGGCCTGGCAGTTCCAGGATCTCCGCCACGGCGGCAAAGAACGCCTTCTGGCGTGCATCATCCTCTTCCCAGTCTTCCAGTGGGAAGCCGTACTTCGAGCCCTCGCCAGAGATGTTGCATTCCAGGAGCACCGGCACCCTGCGTCCCGCTTCCTCCGCGTAGTGGCTCAGACGATGTGCGATCTTGAGCCGGTCGACGGAGTGGACGGTGTCATAATGTTCCACGACCTGTCTGGCCTTGCGGCTCTGAATGTGGCCGATCATGTGCCAGATCGGGGGGGTGTCCGAGAGGTAGGGCGCCAGGGCGGTGATCTTGCTGATCCCTTCACGGGGCCGGTTCTCGCCAAAGTGGCGTACGCCGGCTTCGTAGGCTGTCAGCACCACATCGGCTGGGCATGTCTTCGTCACCGCCACCAGCGTGACGTCCTGGGGGTCTCGTCCGGACCGAGTCGCCGCCTGCGCAATCCGTTCACGCACGAGTGTCAAGTTCTTCGCGATGTCAGCCATCTTGCCATCCTATCACTATGCCAAAGCGACCGGTGCGTCCATTTTCGGCTCGGTGTGAGAAGAACTCATCCACGTGACATGACGTGCATAGGTCGGCTTGCTCGACCTGCGTGATGCCTGCAGCCCGAAGCTGAGCCTGGACGGCGCGCGGGAGGTCGGCGTGTATCTGTCCATTGATCCGGCGGATGACGTTGGCTCCGACCGGACACGCGCGCGCGATCTGCTGGGCGACGTCGGCGCCCACTTCGTAACAGCAGGGACCGATGGTCGGGCCCACCCCGGCCCGGATGTCGTTCCGGTTGCATCCCAGTCGCTCCGTCATCGTCCGCACCGACTCGTCCACCACGTGGGCCACAACGCCGCGCCACCCGGCGTGTGCCATACCTGCCACACGACGCACCGGATCACACAGCAGGACCGGGGCGCAGTCGCCAAAGCGCATCATGAGCGGTACGCCCGGGGCGGCCGTGACCAGGGCGTCCGTCTCCGGCCGCACAGTGCCCACGTCGTCCCGCCCCACCACATCGACCGTCGCGCCGTGCACCTGCCACGGGCTGACGACCCGATCTGGGTGCAACCCCAGCGGGATTAGAGCCCGCCGGTGGTTCTCTTCCACTGCCTTCAGGTCGTCACCGACCGTGTGACCCAGATTGAGCGTGGCAAAGGGGCCTCGACTGACCCCGCCAATACGGGTCAGGACCGCGTGGACGAGGCCCTCGATGTCATCCAGGGCCTCAAAACGGTAGTGTAAAACGCCATTCAAACGGCTTCGTTTCATGAGTGCAGGCTGGCTGCGCTAGGTCCACCCGAAGCGCTGCTCCAGCGAAGCCCGAACGTCCATCATCGATTCCTCGACGTAGGGATAGGCGAGCCAAACCGTCGCCCACCCGAACAGCGTCCCGGTGATAAGGCGCATGAGCGGTGTTGTCTCGTACGGCTGCAGAGAGATACGTGGTAAGACAAGTGGAAGGGCATACGAGAGGAACTGATACCCACCGTCGAGGCCCATCGGCACCAGGCCGAGGAGAATGTAGCCCCACCACGGGAGCGGACGCACGTTCCAGATCCGTCGCAATATGCCGAAGATCAGACCAAAGATGAAGATGGCCCCATAGATGGCCGCGTCGCGCTGGCAGAAGGCCATTTTGTATCCCAGTGCTTCGTTACCGATAAAACGATTGGAAAAGGCCCCGGTGACGTCGCCAGGAGCCAGTTCCATCAATTCCGGCAGTCGATAGGCGATCTGGGGGCCGAACAGAAACCAGGAGCGCTGGGGCAGCTGGTGACACAAGGGGCGGTAGATCGTGTAGATCAACGAGGCCGCCGTCCTGGCGCCAAGGTGCATCAGCGTCGGTGCCAGGAAGGGCAAGCCCACATAGAGAAACGCCAGGCTGTTGAAGACCGCGAGCCAGTGCTTGGAGAGCCAGAAGATGAAACGATCTGCCGCGATGACGAACCGTCTTGTCCGGTCGCCAGTCCCAGAGGGCCGTTCCTGTTGCCGACGTTTTACCTCTTCGATGACCTCAGCCGTGCTTGGTTGCCCGGAATCATCTGTTTCTCTAATCACGATCTTTGATTATACCACAAAGACCTTGCTCGACAACGGAACTCGGGATGGTATAATCTCAGCGAGACCAGCTCATAAGGGACGGACAACCCCAGGGCTGGTCCGTTCTTTCCCGGCGCCCGCCCTGACGCCAGGCGCGGAAACGATCAATCAGACGAGTGACTGGGTATTCTATGGATTTCTTAGGGACCCTCAATCCACAGCAAGAGAGAGCCGTGACTGCCCCTGCTGGCCCGATTCTGGTGCTGGCGGGTCCAGGGAGCGGGAAGACGCGGGTGCTGACGTCCCGCGTTGCCTGGCTTGTGCTGAAGCACGATGTTGCGCCCTGGCGCGTGATGGCAGTCACGTTCACGAACAAGGCCGCCCGTGAGATGCGGACGCGGCTGGAGGGGCTCCTGGGCCCCTCACGGGCGGGCAGCCTAACGCTGGGCACATTTCACGCAACCTGTGCTCGGATCCTCCGACGAGAGGCTGAGGCTGCCGGCATCTCCCGGGACTACGTCATCTTTGACACAGACGACCAGCGGCAGCTGATCAAGCAGGCTCTGGAGGATCTCAACCTGGACGACAAACGATATCGTCCTCGGTCAATGCATGCCGCGATCTCTCATGCCAAAAGTAATCTGATGCCCCCGGAGGGCTACACGGCCCAGTCGTACTACGACGAAATCGTGAAGCGCGTTTATGAGCGCTACCAGGCCCTGCTCACGGCCAACAGCGGGCTCGATTTTGACGATCTGCTGATGGTGACCGCCCTGATGTTCCAGGAGCGGCTGGACGTGTTGGCCAAGTATCGGGCGCAGTACCGCCACATCCTGGTGGACGAGTTTCAGGATACGAACCAGGCGCAATACGCTCTCCTGCGGCAGCTGGCAGGAGAGCAGCGCAATCTCTTCTGCGTGGCGGATGAAGATCAGTCCATCTACCGCTGGCGGGGCGCCGACTACCGCAACATCCGCCGGCTGCGCAGCGACTATCCCGAGATCGAGACGTTTCTGCTGGAGCGGAATTATCGCTCCACGCAGACCATCCTGGACGCTGCGCAGGCGGTCATTCGCCACAACCGGGACCGCGTGGACAAGCATCTTTTCACGGAGCGCGGCGAAGGGCTCGAGATCGTGGTTCACGAGGCCTACGACCAGGACGACGAAGCGCAATTTGTGGTCGATACGATCGCTCAACTGGTGGCGCGGGAGAGAAGAAACCCTGGCGAGTTTGCCGTGATGTATCGCACCAATGCCCAGTCCCGTGCCCTTGAGGATGCTTTCGTGCGGGCCGGCCTGCCCTACAAACTCGTGGGCGCCACGCGCTTTTACGCCCGGCGGGAGGTGAAGGATCTGCTAGCCTTCCTGCGCGTCATCCAGAACCCCGACGATGATCTCAGTATGGAACGGGTGATCAACGTGCCGCCGCGTGGCATCGGCAAGAAGACGCGGACCGTGCTGGAGGACGCGGCCAGGAACGAGGGTACGTCCGTCTATCAGGTCTTGCGGCAGCTGCGCGATCCTCACCAGGAAGGCCCGGATCTTTGGGCCCGGGGCGAAGGGGCGGTGCTCGATTTCTTGGAGATGCTCGAAGGGTGGATCGCAGCGAGCCAGGAGCTCCCCGTGGCAGACTTGATCAACCGCGTGCTGGAGGACACCGGCTACGCCGACTACCTGCGGGACGGCAGTGACGAAGGTGAGGAGCGCTGGGCCAACGTGCTGGAGCTGCGGAACGTGGCTGCCGACGAGGCCGACTACACGCTGACCGAGTTCTTGACCGACGTGGCACTGGTCTCCGAGGTGGACAACTTGAGCGCCGATGTTGACGCGCCGACGCTGCTGACCCTCCACAGCGCGAAGGGCCTGGAGTTCCCCGTCGTCTTCATCACCGGATTGGAGGAAGGCCTGCTGCCCCACAGCCGTTCCTTCGATGAGCCGGAGGAGATGGCCGAGGAACGGCGTCTGGCCTACGTGGGGCTGACGAGGGCAGAGGATCGTCTGTTCCTCACCTACGCCTTTCGGCGCACGCGCTGGGGGAGCAGTGAGGCGACAGTCCCCAGCCGCTTCCTGGACGACATCCCGGAGGAGCTGACGAGCGGTTCCTGGCGCATGACCGGGGCCAGCCGCCGCGAGCGTGAGACGAGCTGGGATCGCCCCGGCAGGGACAGGGTGGCCGCCCTCGACGAGGCGTCACCCGTGCCGCAGTTCTCGGCCGGTCAGCGGGTGATGCACGACAGCTTCGGTGAGGGCATGGTGCTGGATAGCCGCGCCCAGGGGGACGATCAGATTGTGACGATCAACTTCGAGGAGGGGGGAGAGAAGCGGTTGCTGGCGAGCTTTGCGCCGATGGAGGTCATGGAGGACTTGTGACCGCGTCCTGGCCTCGGCCTCTTATCAGTCGGCGCTTGGGAGAATCTGATCGGGGATCTGTGGAACTTCGTGCCCCTGTAGCGCGTCCATGTAGCAGACCGACAAGATGGAGATGGGGACATGAAAACGTTAAGTATGTTCTTGCTGCTGGTCGCTGGCGCCGTGACGGCCAGTTGTACGACGGCGTCCGACACGCTGGAACAGGTCTCTCCCGTGACGCATCCGACGAAACCTGATGCGACAGCGCCCCGTTTCGTTTCCGCGCCCGCCACGCCGACGCCACCCGCGGCGATCACGCCGGGATCGCCCTGTCCCACTGTGACCAGAGACGTGATCCCGTCACCCACCGTGCCGCGCCCCAGCGCTGAGAACACCGTTGTGCGTGCCTCAGCCGACTTGGCGGCGCGCTTGGCCGTCTCTGTGGCAGCGGTGGAACTCGTCAGTGTCACGCCGGACGAGTTTCCGGCGTCCAACCTGGGCTGTGGAGAATTCAGCAAGCAGCCGGACCGCCCCATACCCGCCCTGGTGACCGGGCAGCGCATCGTCCTAGACGTGAGCGGTCATCGATACGTCTATCACGCGCACGGCCCACAGATTGCCTACTGCGGACCTCTAGGAAATTAGGGCCAGAACAGGGGAAAGTAGATACGGTATGGCACAACTTCGATGGTTGTGCTGCCGGCGGGACTCCCCAGCACAGAGGCGACGACCAACGCCTCGCCGAATCCCGACGTTGAGCTGAACGTGGCCGTCACGCCACCATCTGTTGTCGTGTCGGACTGAGGATTCACGCGACCCAGGCTGGAGGCAAACGTGACCGAGAGCCCGTCAGGCACGGACTGGCTCTGACTATACGTGACAGTGGCTGTGATCGCAGCCGTCTCCTTCGCCACCAGGACGGACGGTGGCTCTGCAACAAGTGCTACCTCCGGCTGGGCAAGTTGAAACACGGCAGCCTGCGCGTCAATGCGTCCCCACCCCGTCCGTTCGTCCCAGCCAGGGGTGTGCACGTCCCGGGCAGTGCTGGTGATCACGTGCGTCACCTGATCCGCGGTCAGGCCGGGATCTAAGGACCACAGCAAGGCGGCCAGCCCGCTCACATGCGGGGTGGCCATCGACGTTCCACTCAACCAGGTATAGCCGCCATTCTTTGTTGTGCTGAAGATGCTCACGCCCGGAGCAGCGACGTCCACCTCAGGGCCGCGGTTGCTGCGATCCCACGCGCCATCGCTCTGTGTCGTTGCCGCGACCGCCACGACGCCCGGTGAAGCCGCTGGATACATGACAGGTGCCGGCTGGTTGTCATTGTTGCCCGCCGCGGCTACCACGAGGCAGCCAGCCGCCTGAACGTAGGAGATGGTCGCCTGTACGGCCTGCACGGGCACGGGGTTCTGTGGATCGCCAGGCTCCTGCCCCAGGCTCAGGTTCAGCACAGACGCGCCGTTGTCTGCCGCGTAGACCATCGCCGTCAGGACATCGCTCCATCCACCCTCTCCGTTGCGGTTCAACACCCGGAGCGGCATGATGGGCGACTCCCAGGCAACGCCGGCCACGCCAGCACCATTGTCCGTCTGCGCGGCTGCAATGCCCGCCACGTGACTTCCGTGTCCGTGGTCATCGTCTGGAGAGCCGTCAGAGCTCACAAAATCCCAGCCATGAACGTCATCCGTGTAGCCATTGCCATCATCGTCCAGATCATTGCCCGCGATTTCGCCCCCATTGGTCCACAGCTTGCCCGCGAGGTCGGGATGATCCAGATCGACGCCGGTGTCGATGACGGCGATAGGGCCGGCACTCCCCCCGGTGAACACCCAGGCCTCGGGCAGCCCAATCAGCCGGAGGTTCCACTGCTGGGCCTGATAGTAGTTGTCGTTGGGGGTGATACCCGCGACATGTACCTGCCCGTTGGGCTCGGCCCACAGGACGGAGGGTTCCCGCGCGAGCGTCGCCAGAGGGGGCTCGGTCCAGCCTGGTCGCGTGTCCTCCACGATCCAGATGCCGATCTGGGGAATCTGGCCTACGATGAGAAGACGTCTGGGCGCCAGGCGAGCCTCAAGCTCCTCCCGCGACAGATCCTGGCGCACGCGTACCAGGAATGTGCTGGGCCCGCCCGGTCCGTTCAGCGGGACCCGGGCGTCCACCAGGCTGCTTCCGGATGCAACGAGGAAGGCTAGGAGGCAAACGAACACGGTCCTCCGCCGTCGATTCGTGTTCATAGGCATCTGTGGTGGCGATTCTAACACGATTTCCCTAGTCTAGGAAGCGCTGCCAGGACGGTTCAGACTTTCGGCGGCAGCACCCCCCAACAGACTTGGTCAAGAAGCTGGCCTTGCAGCCGCGCCGATCGACCTCAACACATCCGCTCTTCAGGTGTACAAAGAGAAGCCATCGAGACCGGAGTCCCGATGGCTTCTTCCAGCAGCCAGGATTAGCTGGCCTCTACCGACTACTGACTATTCTCGATGGCTCTTGGGCCATCGTCCGTCAGCGGATCAATCGGGCTCACCGCTGATGTGTTCTGCTCTCCAGTCAGTGACCGACTGCACCCAGCCTTGCGCGTCGGTGCTGTACAGGACGACCGGTCACTCTAGGGTGCCACCCACCGCAGCCGGCCTTCGACCTCCGGTGACACGGTGCCCATAGCCGTGATGTAGTCAATCACGGAATCGCGCACGTAGTACTGCGTGTCATGGGTGATCTGGTCAAGAGGCCAGAGGGTGACGCCACCGTCGTTGAAGTTGCAGGAGCCGGCAGCCAGGTAGTTGACAGTCGACACGTCGTAATACGTATCGGCGTCGGCGAAATCCACCGGTGTCCCGTCGATGACCAGCGAGACGACATTGTCGCCGTCAGGCAAGCTGGGATAGGTATCGCTGTAGGTGATGACGCCGCCCGCGTTGATGTCGAGCATGCAGGTGGTGTAGTGCGAGTAGCCGCCGTAGTCCTCTACGTAGTTGTAGTAGTACCAGTTGCGGTAGGCGCGCTCCAGGACCTGCTCGATCTGCGGGCCGTTCATCTCCATGACGAGAAGCGAGTTCTCGTAGGGCATGAGCGTGTACATGTCATCGACCGTGAGGGTGACGGGGTTCGTTGCCGTGGCGCCATCGGCGACCTTGCGGTTGCTCATGGCGCCCGAGAGGTGGAAGTCGACCTCGATGCCGTTGTCTTCCAGCGCCCAGACCGCAGCATCGGCCTGCAGGTTGGCGCCGGTGGTCTCCTCCGTGTAGGCTTCCAGGGCGTCGAGCGGCACAGTGGTCTGGCCGATCTCCTGGCTGGTGTAAGCATCCAACTCGGTCAGGAAGGGCTCCAGATAGGCCGTGACGGTGGGATCCGGTTCGTAGTCACCCGCTGGCAGCAAGTAGCCCTCCCTGAAGACGACCTCGTAGCCGTCAGTGATGTTGCCGGTGAAGCCGATGTTGACCTTACCCAGATAGGTGGCGTGACTTCCAGCGTGGGCCACCAACGTCCCCTCTGGATTGACGGTGGAGGTGATCATCACGGCCGGATCGAGCTTGGTGTGGCTGTGACCACCCACGATCAGGTCGATTCCTGGCACCTCCTGCGCGATGAACTTGTCCTTGTCGGTGCTCCCCTTGTACACGTCGTACCCGATGTGCGTCAGACCGATCAGCACATCTGGGTCCTCGTCAGCCAGGATGGTGGGGACCAACGACTGGGCCGTCGTCGTGGCAGTGTAGAAGGTGAGCCCTTCGATGTTGCTCGGTAGCTCATAGATCGGCACCTCCGGGTTGGTCAAGCCGAAGATGGCGACATCCAGCCCGCCAGCGTCCAACGTGATATAGTCCTCTACGTGGTCGTTGATGAAGCCGTAGGAGCCATCGTCATCCAGGTTGGCACTGCCGAGGATGGGCATGTCCAGCTGCCCCAACATCGTGGCGAAGGTGGTCGGGCCGAAGTTGAACTCGTGGTTGCCTAGGACGAAGGCGTCGTAGTCCAGGAGGTTGAACGCGCCCGCGATGGGGCTGGGCGTGGCGTTGCGGAAGTACTGAGCGAAGGCGTTCCCCTGGAAGGCGTCTCCGGCATCGAGCAGCAACGTGTTGGGATTCTTGGCCCGCTCCTCCGCTATGGCGGAGGCCAGGTAGGTCACGCCCTCGGGCGTGCCCCAGTATTCAGTCGTGTAGAAGGTGCCGTGGATGTCGTTGGTGTGCAGGATCGTGAGTAGCTCATCCAGCTTGGTGATCCGGCCTTCCACGATTGGGGCGACCGGGGAATGGGCCGCGATGTAGTCGGCCACGGCATCCGCCAACACGTCACCCGCGTCGTAGGGGTCGATGGCGTTCTCAGCGAACATCGAGTAGCCATCTCCACCGGTGCGCATGAAGTCGTTGGAAGTCAGCTTGTAGACTTCCTCCAGGTCGATGGGCTCATAGGTGCCATCGGCCTGCTCGACGTGCACGCTGACGATGCGGGAGCCCGGATCGAGGCTGGGGTCGAAGACGTACTTCAGACCACCGACCTGTGGGAAGCGGCCAGCGCCGCTCTCCCACTGGCTGACACCGTTCTCCAGGGCCGCCCATACGTCGGCACCGGTCAGGCCGAAGGTCGCGATCTGGTTCCCGAAGGGCAGGACTTCCAGCACCTCGCCCATGGTTACGTCCCCAGGGGGGATGCTGGCGCGGATGCCACCGCCGTTCTGGATGCAGATCTGGGTATCCTCGCCCTCGGTCGCCCACAGCATGGCGTCGCAGATGAGGTTGCCGAGGTTAGTCTCCTCGCTACGCACGAGAGCTCGGGTGCCCTCGAGGAGGACTGAAGACTCGCCGATAACGGTGTTCTTCAAGTCCTCGATCGGCTCGGCGAACGTCGCCACGTCAGCGACGATGGTCGGATCCTCTGTGATGCTCTCGTCCATGAAGATCGGCTCGCCGGAGTAGCTTACAACCTCGCCATAGCCCGAGAACGTCACGTCGAGGCGGCCCAGGTAGCTGCCCCAATCCTTGGCGCTGACGATCAGCACGGGCTCATTGACAGGGGAGTGGACCACGGTGGGATACGGCCCTGCAGCTCCCTCCATGCTCCCCAGCAGGGTGTGGGAGTGGCCGCCGACGATGACGTCGATGCCGTCGACCGCTGCCGCGAGAGTCTGGTCCGGCCCGTAGCCGAGGTGGGTCAGCGCGATGATCTTGTTGATGCCCATGCCCTCTAGCTCGTCCACCGTGGCTTGCGCCGCGGTGACGGCGTCGCTGAAGACGACATCGGGGCCCGGGCTGGAGAGGATTTCCGTCTCCTCGGTGGTCAGGCCAAAGACGCCGACCTGTTCGCCGCCCACGTCGAGAATGGTGTAGGCCTCGATGAGGCCAGCCAGATCTGCGTCGGCAGAGGCGTCGATGTTGGCGCTTAGCACCGGGAAGTCGGCCAGGCCGATGAAGTCAGCCAGCGCAGTTGGGCCAGAGTCGAACTCGTGGTTGCCGACGGCCATGGCCTGGTACCCCAGGGCGTTCATGAAGTAGGCTTCCTCTTCGCCTTGCCAGACGTTGAAGAAGAGGGTGCCCTGGAAGGCATCGCCGGCATCCACCAGGACGACGTTCCCGCCCTCAGCCTTGACCTGCTGAATGGCCGTGTGGCGGCGGGCCACGCCGCCCTGCACGGGCTCCCCGAATGGTTCGAAGGGCTCCAGGTGGGCGTGGGTGTCGTTGGTATGTAGAACAGTCAAGTTCCAATCCGGCGGCGGGTAGTTCCTGAAGACCATCGGCAGGTAGATCTTCCCGGCCTCGATGACCTCGGTCACCGCACTGTCGTAGACCATCATCGCGTTGTCGGCGTCAGCCATGACGGGGTTGATGATGGCCCACTTGTACGGGGCGTCCTCGTTCACGTGCGCGTCGAACGTGACCACCGCCTGCAGTCCGGGCGGGACCGCCATGGGGGCCTTATAGGCCAGCAGGCCGGTCTCCTCGTTCCAGACCTCGGGCGGCAACGGCATGGGCCCGGCGCCGATGTCGGCCATCAGACTGTCCGGATCCAGCGTCAAGTACGAGGGGATCCGATCCGCGACCATGGCGTTCATCGCGGGTTCGTTCCCGGTGTTCTGGAGCATGATCGTATAGTGGAGGATGTCGCCGCCATCGGCTATCAGCGCATCCACAGTCTTCTCGATCTCCAGCACGGGGTTCATGCCATCGTCGACGAGCGTCTCGGCGTCAAGCGTGGCGAAAGGCGTGCCAGCGAACTTGAGGGCGAGAGTCGCCTCGTTCTCGATGACGGTGCCATCCGGAAGGCCCGCGTCCGCCTGGACGACGATGTCGAAGTCGACGGTCGACAGCGTTGTGCCCGGCACCAGGCCGGCCCAGGTGACCCTGTGCGTACCCGGATTGTAGGTTGCACTGCCCGTCGCTGAGAGGAACGTCACTTCGTCCGGCAGCGGGTCAGAGAAGTAGACGTACTCGTCCTCAGAGCTCGGGTTAGCGAGGCTTATCTCGTACGTGAAGCTCCCACCTGGCGCGACGACTTCCGGATCGGACATCTTGTACGAGCCGGTGCTGCAGAAGCCACGGAAGTGGAGGTAGTTGATGTCCCCGCCGTAGTAGTATCCGGTGGTGTCGTCATAGACATCCAGGTAGTTGGGGACGACCCAGCCTAGGTCGCCCATCGGGTTGTCCGCCTGAACCGTATAGACCACTTCGAGAGAGTCACCGGCGCCCAGCGTATCGGTGAACACCAGGATATCCCAGCTGCCGTCCCCGAAAGCGTCCGACAGGTAGGAGTAGTGGGTGGGCGTTACGACGAAGCTGTCGAAGACCTCCCACTGGCGCAGGATCCAGTCCTCCGCGTAGTAGGTTCCCGTGACGTCGCCCGTGTTCTCGATCTCAAGCGTGAAGGTGATTGTGTCCCCGACGTTGGCCAGCGCTGTGGGATAGCCGTCGTGCGAATACGGGCTTGGCCCACGCTCGGCCACGAAACTCTTGCTGAAGGTGGCGCCCTGGTCTGGTCCAATCAGCGGCGCATCAGCGCGCGTGATGGTGACCAACTCATCGAAGGCCCCTGGCAGCACCGAGGGGCCAGCGATCACGCGAGCGCTCAGAAGGGGGTCACCGACGGCCCAGCTGGCCTTATCGAAGTGCAGGGTGAAGCTGACCGTCTCCCCTGCGCCAATGGCAGCGACAGACACATCCGGGTGCGAAGCGGACAACCACAGGTTGTTCATCTCCCACCAGACGTGGAGCGTCGGGCTCACCGGCGGTGCCGGCACGTCGAAGCCGTGCACCCAGATGGTGTACTCGAGGCCCTCCTCCATGCGGTACTCGCCCGCTAGCTTCTCGACCATGACTTGCTCGTCATCAGAAGCGAGGTTCTGAGATGCGGCCACGATCTCGCCCATCTCGTCGGTCAGGTAGAGGTCCACGTCCGAGCCCGCGGGGATGTCCGTCACCGTCGCGTACAGCCCGGCGACGCGGTCCGTCGTCGTAACCGTCATGCTGTAGCTGGACGTCGTCGGATCCAACTTGGCGTCCTGCCCGATGGCGACCGGACCCATATAAGCGTCGACAGCCTCCGTAGGCAGATCCCCCGGAGCGGTGACCTCGTAGTACCAATCCAGGTTGACCCCGGCGTCGGGATCGACGTCATAGCCGTCGATCACGGCCCAGTAGCGACCCAGGGGCGGGTTCTGAAGGGTGATCTCCTCGTCCGTCCCGGCGGAGTTGCCGGAGGAGCCGACCTCGGCATCCACGCCCTGCTCGGGTACGCCGTTGTCGTTGCTGTCGTAGACCAGGAAGAAGTCCGCGTCCTGGTTCCCGGGCACGTGCAGGCGCACGTACAGTTTGGTGGCACCCTCTGTGTCCACGACGAACTCCTCGTAGACATTGGCGTCGCACCAGGCGCTGTAGCACTGACCGCTATCCGGGACGAAGGCTGTGAAGGGGCCATACTTGTCGGTGGCCAGGCCGCCCGTCAGCGTGGCCTCCAGGTCCGGGACCTCAAGCGTGGGCGTGAAGTGCAGGTCGATCTGCCCGGTCTCCACGTACGCCGTGGCGTCCACCGAGCCCGCGGTCACAACGCCCTGCGCCGCGTCCATGGTGGGCTCCAACTCGACGGTACCGACATCGACCTGGAACTGCTCGGCCAGCTCCTCGCCGTTGTAGACGACGTTATGGAGCGCGATCTCGTGCAGCCCCTCGCGGTCCACCGGCACCTTGAGCCAGTCGTCCGGCCCGCCAGTGCTGGTGTGGAACGGATACGTCGCGCCAGAGCGGAATGGCTCGCTCCAGCCGATGGGCTGCAGCGTGTACGGGCCGAACATGCCAGGGTTGGGCTGCCCCAGCCCGGGCTGATACCATGCGCACGGGTCCGCGCCGTTTGAGGCGCAGTCGTCAGTCGGCCCCAGGACCCAGGTGTTGAAGTCGGTGGGATAGTCCTCCCACGAGGTGTGGACCAGCAGGTTGTCGGCGTCCAGGTCGTCGCTGTCGACGTTCAGGAAGTAGTGTCGCCAGTCACCCGCACCCGTCCAGCCGCCGCCGTACCAGTTGAAGTAGCCGTTCGTCCAGCTGTTCTGGTACATCGTGTCGGCCATGGGGCCGCCGCCCAGGGTCACCGAACCGCCATCTGGCAGATCGGCGATCACGTTGGTCACCACCGGCAGCGCCGCTTCGTGGGCGGCGTGGTGCATGTCGCCGGGGTCGTGCATGAAGATGACGCCCTCATAGGCACCGGGCGAGGCATCCGCCGGGATGCTCATCACGGCGTCGAACGTTGCTGCACCCTCAGGCGGGACAGGCAGAGAGCTGTCGCTCAGATCGAGCCACGCCCAGTCGGCCCGTTTGTAGAACTCCACCCCGATCTTGAACGTCGTCGTTGGGACGGTGCCGTCGTTGTAGCGATGCTGGAACCCGAAGAAGTAGCCGTCCGCCATGCGCTCCAGCGGGTCCCGGATCACCAGCATGTCCGTTGCGCCGCCGAAGTCGTAGTCCATGCGGACGTACTCGCCCTGCTGGATCTCGGTCTCCGGATCCGAGAAGTCAGGACGGTAGAACCCATCGTTGTCCGGCCCGAGGGCCAGGTCGTCGACGTGGTTGACCACGCCGTTGCCGTCCCCATCCTCCCACAGCTTGCCATCCTCGTTGACGTCCGTCCAGTTGTAGAACAGATAGCGCCAGCTGTTGTTCGGGTTGGGCGTGAAGTCGTACACCGGGTCGAAGCTGCTGTATGGCTGGGCGTAGCGCACGATCATGACCTCGGTGTCCGCCGGGATCAAGCTCTCGTCCATCTCCAACACGTAGTCCGGCGAGTGGAAGTTGAAGCCACTCTCCTCGCTCTCGTCGGAGGTGGTGAATGTCATCTCCTCCGAACCGATCTTCTCCATGACGCCATCGGACAGATCGACGGTGATGGGATAGCCGGAGGGGTTCTGGATGGTGTACGTCTTGGTGAAGGTATCGCCGGGGTAGGCTACCTTGGCGAAGTTGAGATACTCCGCACCCTCCCAGTCGCCCACCTGCCACTCATCCGGCGTGGCGTAGACGCCGTAGATACCGGCAGCCAGGTCCGTGGCGCGATCGGCGTTGACCACGCCAGCCCCCTGGAAGAAGGGACTGCCAGACGCGTTGTCCGCGCCGTTCTTCAGCAACGCCTTTGCTTCATTCCAGGCCGGCCATCGGCCGTGGCGAGCTTTGAACGCCTGGTACACCAGGGCCAGGTTGCCCGCTGCCACTGGCGACGAGCGGCTGGTGCCGCCCCAGGTGGCCCAGGACTCGGCCCCGTCGAAGCCGTAGTAGTTGAGGCCCTCATCGCCCGCGCCGCGTCCGCCGTTCGCCAGCACGTCCAGGCCGGACGAGCCGTCCCGGTTCGGGCCATGCGAGAAGAAGGCGGTCACGTCGCCGTGCATGATCTGGTCAGCGCTGGCGATGGAGTCCCAGTTGGTGGAGCCGTACTGTGTCGACGAGCCGACCTGGATCGTGGTCGGGCTGCCGTCACCCTCCTGGGGGCCGTAACCGGGCCCCTCATTCCCCGCGGAGAAGACCCACACGGTGCTGGGCGCAAGGGTGGTGTTGAGCGCAGTGACTAGGCGACCGAAGTAGCCCCAGCTCCCCCACATCTGACTGAAGTTGCCATAGCTGTTGCTGGTGATCTGCACCTCGTCGCCCGAGTTGGGGACGCCGTCGTACCCCAGTGCTGCCACCAGGTACTCGTCCTCGTCGGTGCCAGCGTAGTAGTGATTGCCGAAGTCCATCAGGCCCACGTCGGGCGCGGCGCCCTGCACCATCCCGCCCTCGCGGAACGGCTGGGCCGTCAGGCCACCGTTGACGACGCCCTGGCCAGCGATGTTGGACGCGCACTGGGTGCCATGCGTGTAGCCCGCGTCGAAGGGCCCTGCGAACAGGATCAGCTCACCGGAGTCCGGGCAGCCCTTCATCGTGGCGGATTCGTCAGCGCAGGTGATGCCCCACAGATAGTCCGCCGTAGGCGGCACGTTCGCCCCGTCGCTGATCCAGACGAGGGCCCCGCCGGAGATGTCCGCGTAGCCGTCGCCATCCATATCGCGGTAGATCTCAGGACCCTCCTTGGTGGCTGGCTTCTCGTCGGTGAAGTCGTAGTCGTTGTCGAGGTCGACGTAGACCGTGTCGTACTTCCCGGCGCTGTGCTCATCCGCCACCAGCACGGCGACGCGCTCGCCGTATGTGTTCAGCAGGTTTCTCTCCGGGAGGCTGCCTATCTTGTAGGAGCCGCTTTGGCTAGTCGTGGGGACGGTGTAGTCGTGGGGTACAGCGCTGCCCAAGGGCTGATAGGTGACCGTGGTGGTCACCGGTTCAACCGTCGTCTGGGCATCGGTCCAGCGCGACCCTCCGTATCCGCTCGCAATAGCACTCGACCCGGTGAGGACGTCGTACGCAAAGTAGTACATCGAGACCTGAGAGAACGCCATCGGCCAGCCGTAGTAGGGCGACGAGGGATCCGTCACTCTGGCGTACGTGCCTTGCAGGTCCGGATGCGCGAAGTCGATGCCGTCATCGAGTACCCCGACGATGACACCTTCCCCGGTGAAGCCTTTTTCCCAGGCCTCCTTCGACTTGTGGCCGTCCAGGACGTCGTACCAGCCCTCCGCACCTAAGTCCCCGGCCATAGCCTGAGCCTCGGCATAGGTGACCTCGCTGGCACGCAGTTGCTCGATGCGCGCCTGCAGGTCGGCGCGTTCAGGCGCGTCCTCCGTCTCCGGATCATACGGCTTTTCCTCCATCTCGGCCCCGACCTTGACCACTGCGAGCACCCTTGGCTCGCGGGCAATCTTGAGCAGGTTGCTTGCTGCAGTCTGGCCGTAGATGTTCTGCGTGCCGCCGAACAGGGCGGGACGCACGATGATACGGGACATGTAGTCGCTGAGGTCGGTTCCCTCCTCGACCGCCACGTACAGATCAACTATCTCCTTGCCGCCCTTCTCGGCGGCGTCGCGGAGCAAGGGATCGATCTTGCTTATCGCGAGCTCCGAGGAGACCTCATCGGCGCGCTCAGCGCCCATGTGAGCAGCAGAACCGCCAGGGGGTAGCGGCCGCTGGGGCGCAACCATGTCCGGTGGCACCGGATACTCGCTCGCTAAGGGCCCGGCTTGCACGAGCGGCACGGCCATGGTGAGTATAAGGAGAAGGGTTGTCGCCCTCCACAGGGTTCTACTTATCATTTGCCTATCCTCCTTACCAACATCGAATACCATCCAATCCACTTCTTGCGGGGATCGAATACGGTTCACGTTACGGAAGACAATCGTTGGATGTGGGAAGTCACCTCCTTGCCTCGAGATCGGTTAGGCTCGCGAGTAGGGCGGGTGGGGCGAAGTAGCTGACTGTGTGAACGACCCTCACTCGCGAGAACCCTGGGCTAGCTACGCGAACCGCTCATTGAGCGGAGTGTGAAAGGCCTTGTTCTCAGAAGCCGTGTATTGGCGCTCCGCCAACGGGACGGGCAGGAGACGCTAAGTAGGTGAAGTATCTATAGTGTATCATGACTCAGGGCGCCTGTCAAAAAAGATCTCGCCTTGAGGGCGGCGAGCCTCAGCCGCACCGACGGCGCGCAATAGGTGTCTACTGCTCGGCCGTTCCGCCCACTCTGGCTCTGCCAACAGCCGTGCCTTCACCAGCTTCGGTCCGGTTTTTCCGCATGCTCTCTCCTCCACGCTACTGAGCTCCTCCTGGCTGTCTGCGATCTCTCCAGGTCCGCCGTGCGGATCGGGCCAGGGATGCTTTGCACCCCAACCAGGGGAGCTCACGTCTCGTCGATGATGGTGTACTCCCACGTGATCTCGGCCTTGCCCCGCAGCGTGGCGGCGACCGAGCAGTACTTCTCCTCCGAAAGCGCGATGGCGCCCCGCACAGCCTTCTCGCTCAACCCCTTCCCCCGAACGACGTAATGAAGATGGATCTTCCGGTACGTCCATGGTGGATCGGGCGCCTGCTCCCCGGTGACGCGCACCTCGAGCCCGGTGATCGGCTCGCGCTTCTTCTCCAGGATGTTCACCACGTCGTAGGACGTGCAGCCACCCAGCGCGACCAGGAGGAGTTGCGATGGGCTCATCCCCACGCCGTTATCCTCATCCTGAGAGGACATGACCACCGAATGCTTGCTGCCGTCGGTACCCACGAACTGTCGCTTCTTGAGCCACGTGACACTTGCCTGTTTTCCCATAAGTTTCCCCTTTCTGGTGCACGGCCAACTGTTCTCCCAGCTGGATGCCAGGCCCACCTGGTGCATATCGGCCGTCCCGGTTGGCGCGGGGTCAACTCGGCACCACCCGGGGCCGGTCTGGCGTCAGGTTCTTCTGGCCAGGGTTTCTGGATGACTCTAGAGCGTCAATCAGTCTACCATTGGCTGACCATTTCCACAACTGGCGCCGGCGTGCCTCGGCCGCAAACAGGCCTGCCCCGCGGCGTGTGTGCGGCCCGCCGCGGTTTCTGGTATAATGTGATTCGACACCACCCCGATACGGAGATACGGATCCGGTCGAGGGTGTGCGTCAGGTGTCTTGCTTGTCCAACCATCGCAGACGGTCTGCTGGACCAGAGGCCGTCATCACAACAAGCGGACTCATCACCAGGAAAGGGCACGATGACCCTACGTATCGGCACCAGCGGCTTCAGCTTCGACGACTGGGTTGGTCCGGTCTATCCAGAAGATCTGCCCAGGCGAGAGTGGCTCGTCTACTACGCTCGAGAGTTCTCTACGTGCGAACTCAACTTCAGTTACTACCGCATCCCGGACACTAGAACACTGGCCCAGATAGGGGCCAAAGTTCCCCCAGACTTCCAATTCTCCATCAAGGCCTACCGCGGCATCACCCACGAACGGGAGGATCCGGAACCTCAGATGGAACGCTTCTCCCGGGCATTGGCGCCACTGATCGACGAAGGGAAGCTCGCCTGCGTGCTGGCCCAATTTCCACACGCCTTCCATGCAAATCAGGCCAACCGAGCTTACCTTGCGCGGGTGCGGGAAGGACTCGCTGATCTTCCAGTCGTCGTCGAGTTCCGCTCCCGCGAATGGATCAGTGGTCGGACCTTCGAGGAGCTGAAGGCCCTCGATCTTGGCTTCTGCTGTGTCGACCAACCGCGATTCAACAATCTCATTCCGCCTGTGGCGGTTGCCACCGGTCCTGTTGCCTACGTTCGCTTTCATGGAAGAAACCGCGCCAAATGGTGGCAGCACGACGAGGCGTGGGAGCGGTATGATTACAGCTACACGGAGGAAGAGCTCAACGAGTGGGTGCCCAAAATCCGTGACCTGGAAGAGGAGGCGCCCCTCACTCTGGTTTATATGAATAACCACTGGCAAGGCCAGGCGGTGCACTCTGCGCGGCAGCTCAGGATGCTGATGACCGGGTCTTCTTAGTGAGCGTCATCCGGTCCCAAAGTGAGAAGGCGCTTGACAAGTGGCTCAGGATGTAGTATACTTCTAATATATCACGGATATACTCCGCGAGCTATTCCATCGTCTCTGCCGGCCCGTCGTGAGGGCTGTGGCGTCGCTCGACTGCCCGTGACCCAATCAGAAGAGGAGAAGGGATCTCTACGCGTGCGGCTTAGCGAGAAGGCATACCGACTCATCAAGGACAAGGTCGTCACTCTCGAGCTCCCGCCTTCTGCGGTTATTGACGAGCACGTCTTGATGCAGGAGCTTGGTCTCGGACGGACGCCGATCCGCGAGGCCCTTCAGAGGCTCGACTCCGAGGGGTTGGTGAACATCGTCCCCCGTCGGGGAACCTTCGTCAACGACATCAGCGTCACCGACCTGCAGAAGATCTTTGAGTTGCGCATTATCATGGAGGGTTTCTGTGCTCGTCTCGCCGCTCAGCGCGTCACACAGGCGCAGCTTGATAGGATGGAGAATGTCCTGCAGGAATTGGACCAGTTGCAGGAGAGTGATCCTCAGGCCCTGATGAGCATAGATAGACGCTTCCACCGACTGCTCTACACTGCCGCCGACAACGAGTTCATGACCGACATCTTGGATCGTTTGTACGACCTGAGCCTGCGCCTCTGGTATCTGGTTCTTAATCGGCTTAGTGAGGTGAAGCACTCCATCGAGCAACACTTGATCGTGCTCGACGCCCTGAAGGAAGGGGACGCGGATAGAGCCGAAGCCGTGATCCGGAAGCACATTGTGGAGTTCCAGCAGAGTATAAAAGCTGCCTTATGACACACGGTGCGTGGTTCCGGCCACGCATTTTGCTGTATTGCACCTGAACAGTTCAAACGCCGAAGGAACCCTTTCGAGGGTGATGAGGGGGAAGTCCGGTTAGAATCCGGCGCTGTCCCGCAACTGTGAGCTAGTCGACCGATCCGAGTAGCCAGCCAGAGCACCTGCCTTCGGCCCGATCTAGGAACTCCGAGGAGAGGGAGCAGATCGTATGATGAGGTGTCAGCCGACACTGTCAGCTGACGGTATCGGTTGACAGTGCCAGGTTCGCTTGTAGAGAGGCCCTGGTTCAGCCGGTCTGGACTCATTCTACGGCTGCTCCCTCTTCTGTTATCTGCTCTAATACCTGTCGATGTGCTTATTGGTCGCAACGACGTCCCGGCAGACCTTTCACGAGGTTAACGCAGTCTGCATAAGAAAGGGAGGTGTGCAGCTTTCAACCATATTCTAGTGGCGCTACGATGCAACGTTCGAAGCAAGTAAAGAAGTTCATTTAGTGCAAGAAAGGGAGAAGAAGCGACGATGAATAGGCTTCAGAAGTGGATTAAGCTGTTACTACCGCTCATGGTAGTCGTAGGGCTGGTCTTTGCACTTGGCGGCTGTGCGCAGCCCACCCCCGAACCGACGGAGCCCCCGGCGGAAGAAGAGGAAGCCGAGGAACCCGCGGAGGAAGAACCCGCAGAGCAGGAAGAAGAGGTCTTCAAGCTGGGCGTCCTGGGCCCGTTCAGTGGCCCGAGCGCGCGCACAGGCGATGAGTTCAAGGCCGCAGTGGAGATGGCCTTCAACGCTATCGACTGGAAGATTGGGCATTACATGATCGAGCCGGTATGGGTCGATTCGCAGTCCGACCCGGCCAAGGCCTCGCAGGCCTATGAGCAAGCCGTCGTCCAGGACGAAATCGGCGCTGGGCTCATCAATTGGCACAGCTCGGTCGCGGTCTCCTGCATGGAGGTCGCCGCCAAGCACCAGATCCCTCACTTCTGCCCCTACGGGGCGACAGAGGTGGTCAACGAGACCTGGCAATCCGACCCCGACAAGTATTTCTACTGGGTCAACAAGTGGTGGCCCACCCCGAAGAAGCTGAGCGTATCCTACGTCCAGGCCCTGGAGGACGCGATTGCCTCCGGTCAGTGGGATCCTGGTGAGAAGACGGTCGTGATCTACGGTGAGGACACGGACTGGGGCCGCAGCTTCGGCGCTGCGATCAAGGGCCAGTTTGAGGACGCGGGCTGGGAGATCCTGGGCGAGGAGTACTTCGGCCTCGACCAGACGGATTTCGTCCCCTTGCTCAACAAGTTCAAGAGTCAGAATCCTGCCGTCCTGGCAGGCACCAGCACGGCGCTGCCCTCCTACTCCGCGCTGATCAAGCAGGTGGAGGAGGTGGGGTTGGATAGCCTCATCATCGCCGATGGCCTTGGCTGGTTCGGCGAGTGGTACGAATCAACCGGTGATGCCTCCAACTACGTCCTCGACCAGATCCCCGGTTGGGCCACTGACGAGGGCAAGCAGTTCGCTGAAGATTTCGAGGCCGAGAACGGCTTCCCGCCCAGCCCCTCGGCGTCCGGGCTGGCTTACGACGGTGCCAACTTCTTCATCCAGGCTGCCCAGCAGGTCTATGACAGCGAGGGCGCGCTGACTTCGGAGACGCTGGCAGCCTTCGCCAAGGACGAGATTCAGACCGGCAACTGGTCCTACACGGACGGCATCGTGATGGATGAGTACAAGTTCACACCAGAGACCGTTCCGGATCCGATCGTGGGGAAGGGCTACTACATCTTCCCCGTGTTGCAGTACTACGGGGGCGAGGGCCACGTGATCTTCCCGCCCGAGTGGGCTGAGATGGACCTGACGCCGAGGGGGGAGACCCCGGATATCTCTGAGGCGCCCGCCGAAGAAGCGGCCGAAGAGCCGGTGGAGGCCACGGAGACGTTCAAATTGGGCGTTCTGGGCCCCTTCAGCGGCCCGAGTGCCCGCACAGGCGAGGAGTTCCAGAGCTCGGCCACCATGGCCCTGGAGGAGATCGACTACCAGATCGGTAACTACACGATCGAGCCGGTATGGATCGACTCCCAGTCGGACCCGGCCAAGGCGTCGGACGCCTATGAGCAGGCCGTTGTCCAGGATGAGATCGAGGCCGGCATCCTCAACTGGCACAGCTCGGTCGCGGTTTCCTGCATGGAGATCACGGCCAAGCACCAGGTACCGCATTTCTTCGGTTTCGGTGCCACCGAGGTGGTGAACGAGACCTTCGACTCCGATCCCGAGAAATACGGCTACTGGATGTTCAAGGGCTGGCCCACACCGAAGAAGCTGAGTGTCTCCTATGTCGAGGCATTGGAGGACGCGATAGCCCAGGGCATCTGGGAGCCAGAGGCTAAGACGGTCGGAATCTACGGTGAGGACACGGACTGGGGCCGCAGCTTCGGCGCTGCCATCAAAGATCAGCTGGAGGCGGCCGGCTGGGAGACGGTGGCTGAGGAGTATTTCAGCCTCGACCAGACGGACTTCGTGCCCTTGCTCAACAAATTCAAGAACCTGAACCCGGCCGTTATCGCCGGCACAAGCACGGCCGCTCCATCCTTCTCCGCCTTCATCAAGCAGGCCAACGAAGTCGGGCTGGAGAGCCTCATCATCGCCGACGGCCTCGGCTGGGTGGGCGAGTGGTATGACCTGACCGGTGAGGCCTCTAACTACGTCCTCGACCAGATCCCCGGCTGGGCCACGGAAGAGGGCAAGGCCTACGCTCAGACGTTCGAGGAGCGCTTCGGCATCACACCCAGTCCGTCATCCGGTGGGCTCTCCTACGACGGGACGAAGTTCTTCCTGGCCGTCGCTCAGGACGCCTATGATGAGTACGGCGAGCTGAGCAGCGAGGTGATCTACAATTTCGTCAAGGACAACGTCTGGACCGGCGAGTGGACCTTCACCGACGGCATCGTCATGGAGGAGTACAAGACGACGGAAGAGCTCAAGCCTGACCCGGTCGTGGGCAAGGGCTACTACATCTTCCCCGTCCTCCAGTACTTCGACGGTGAGGGGAACGTTGTCTTCCCGCCCGAGTGGGCTGAGCAGGACCTGCAGCCCAAACCGTAGGGCCTTGGGGTCGACGGGATCACCCCTGGCCTAGATCTGTAACACAGGGGATGGGGGGTACCCCCCATCCCCTGTCCTAGAGTTGAATCTGTCGACGGGCGACACCGTCGCCCAGGGAGGGTAACGTTCATGGCGCAAACGGACTCAATTCTTCATACGGAAAAAGTCATCAAGAACTTCGGTGGGTTGACGGCGGTCAACCGCGTATCGATGGACGTGAAAGAGGGGCAGATCTACGGCCTGATCGGACCCAACGGCGCCGGCAAGACGACGTTCCTCAATTGCATATCCGGGGCGTACTCTCCGTCGGGAGGACAGGTGTTCTTCCGAGGGAAGGAGACCACGGGATCATCGGCCGACGTGATGTGCCGCATGGGGATGTCCAGGACGTTCCAGATCTCACAGCCTTTCCCCAAGCTTACCGTCCTGGAGAATGTGATGGTGGGGGCCATCTTTGGCGCCGGTGGCAACGGGCACAAGCCGCCTGAAGAGCGAGCACGAGAGGCCCTGGCGTTCGTGGAGTTCCCCATGGCCGAGGACCTGCCGGCCCAGCAGCTCAATACGGTCCAGCTCAAGCGACTCGACCTGGCCCGCGCGCTGGCCTGTAACCCTGCACTGCTGCTGCTCGACGAGCTGGCTGCCGGCCTGACCCCCGGAGAGCTTGATGATCTGCTCGACATCATCCGCGAGATCAGGGATCAGGGGATCACCATCATCGTCGTCGAGCACATCATGCGCGTCATCAAGGGCATCTGCGACCGCGTGATGGTGATTGAGTACGGCACGCAGATTGCTGAGGGCACCCCCGACGAGGTCTTGAACAACCCGCGGGTCATCAAGGCTTATCTTGGAGAGGGACATTAGAGAGATCAGGTTTCTGCTGTGGACGACGCGGCAACCTGGTTTCAAGCTATCAAGAATAAGGAGGCTCCGTTGCTTGAGCTAAAAAACCTCGACGCCAGTTACGGCTTTCTCCAGATCCTGTGGGGCGTGTCGCTCAATGTGGAGGAAGGGGAGTTTGTCGCTCTGATCGGGCCCAACGGCGCCGGCAAGACGACCACGATGCGGACCATTGCCGGCTTGCTGACCCCGAAGGGCGGCGACGTGTTGTTCAAGGGCAAGCGAATGAATGACGTGCCGCCTCATCAGACCACTCGCGCAGGGATCAGCTACATTTCCGAGGATCTCAACCTGTTTGTCGATATGTCCGTTCGGGAAAACCTGCTCATGGGGGCGTACATCGTCACGGACCGAGACAAGCAGCTGGAGACGCTGGCGTTCGTCTACGAGCTGTTCCCCCGCCTGGAGGAGCGCGAGAGCCAGCTGGCCGGCACGATGAGCGGCGGCGAGCGCAAGATGCTGGCCATCGCCCGCGGCATGATGTCCAATCCTGAGCTTCTCTTGGTCGACGAACCTTCACTGGGCCTGGCCCCGCACCTGGTCACCGACGTGTTCAATTCCCTTCAGACGCTCCAGAAAGCTGGTGTCACCATTATGCTGGTGGAGCAGCGGGTGAACGCGACTCTGGAGATTACGGACCGTGCCTACCTGCTGGAGCAGGGCCGAATCGTCATGGAGGGGCCCAGCCATGACCTCATGACGAATCCGCACGTCAAGAATGCCTACCTGGGCATCTAGAACTGACACGTTGGCATACCGGTGATACTAGCATGTTGGTAGACAAGAACCAGGCAGCGACCCGTGTACTCGAGATGATGGGGTATCAAGCTGCCAACCTGCTAGTCTGTCGATTCTACTAGGGGGAGACGCAAATATGACAGAACAGACGTCGTTCCTTGATTCACTTCAGGAGACTGTCTCGGAGAACGGGCCGGCTACCGTCGTGATCGCAGGTACTCTGGTGCTGGCCATATTCCTCGGGATAGCGGCTGGGCCTTCGCAGATCATCAACAGCATCGTGACCGGCGGCATGTGGGCTCTGATGGCCGTGGGGCTGGCCCTTGTTTTTGGTGTCATGAACATTCCCTACTTCGCGCATGGGGAGTCATTCATGGTCGGTGCCTACGTCTCATACTTCGTGTACAACCCGCTCAGCAACTACCTGCAGAACAACCCCAGTCCGTTTCTGAGCGCTGTCGCGCCGTTTATTGGTATGTTGGTGGCGACCATGGCTGGCTTCGTGATGGGCGTTATCCTTGAGCGGGCCATCTTCTACCCCCTGAGGCTGCGGAGCAAGGCGGGTGAGTGGGTCATGAATGCCTTCTTGTTGACCCTGGGGATCACCTTCGTCCTGACGAACGGAACCACACTGGTGCTCGGACCGAACTTCCGGGGGGTGCCCCGTTACTGGGATGTGGAGCCGGTAGAGCTCCTCGGAGTAAGGGTTTCCTTTGATCGCATCATGGCCTTTGTCGTTGCGATCGTGGCTATTGGCATTCTTTGGGCGTTTCTGCGGCGAACCCGTACCGGAACGGCCATCCGCGCCACCGCCCAGGATGAGGTTGGGGCTCAGATGATGGGCATCAACCTGAACTTCATCTTCCCACTGACCTTTGGACTGTCGACTGCCCTGGCGGCGCTGGCTGGAGCGAGCTTGCTCTTCATCTTCCAGGCCTACCCAACCGTGGGACTGACACCGCTCTATATGTCGTGGTACGTGGTGATCCTGGTTGGGTTGGGGAACGTGGCCGGTGCCATTGTCGGCGGGTTTATCGTCGCGGTGTTGCAGACGGCGACGCAGCAGTTCCTGGGCATTGCCTGGGGGAATGTGGTTCCGATCGCGGCCATGGTTCTGGTGCTGATCCTTGTCCCCTCTGGCATCTTCGGCTCTGAGGTCAAGGGCATCCAGGAGCAGTAGCCGGTACTAGGTCTTGTTCGCGCACGGATTGGCAACAGAAACCGCTTAGTAAAGGAGCATGACATGGCGTCAATGGAGATGGGACGCAACAAGAACACGGGCCTTTGGGGGAGTATCGTCAGCGGGATGAACGCCATTGGCTTCTCGCCGCTCGGCGTCGTGGTTCTGGTGATCCTGGCAGTCCTCCCTTTGTTTCCTCCCTTCAATCAAGAGCACCTGCTGCGCTGGCTGATCTCGGGCGCGCTTATCGCTGCGCAGGCAGTGGCGTTTGACTTCACCAGTGGATACATCAACGTGGTGAACTTCGGGTTTGCTGCGTTTGTGGGCGTGGGCGCCTACACGTCGTCCATATTGGCCAACGAGGCGCCATTCCTGATCGTTCAGCCGGGAATCTCGCCCTGGATCGGGATCTGGGTTGGCGCGCTCGCCGCCGGCCTGGTGGGCCTTGGCCTCGGGGCGCTGACGCTGCGGTTGCGCGGCATCTTCGCTGCCTGTATGGCCTGGTTTGTGGGCATCGCGCTCATGGGACTGGCCCGGAACCTGACGTCGCTGACACGTGGGGCACTGGGTCTCCATCCGCCAAGGCTGCTGGAGGCACCCGGGAATCTACCGTACTTCTACGTCATCCTGGCCATGATGCTGGTGACGTACATCACCCTCAAGCTGATCACCCGGGGCCGGATGGGATTGGCGTTCAGGGCCATCGGGCAGAACATCGAGGCGGCCAAAGCTTCGGGTATCAACCCGACTTACTATCGGGTCTTCAATTTCACCATCTCTTGCATGTTCGCCGGGTGGTTGGGCGGGTTCTACGCGCACTACCTGGCCTCGCTGACGCCTTCGACGGTGATGCACACCAGCAAGACGACCGAGGTGCTGGCCATGGTCTACATCGGCGGGCGAGGAAGCCTCTGGGGAGGAATGGGTATCGCCTTCCCCTTTGTCTTCATCATGAACTATCTCAGGTCGAACCTGACAAATCTTCCTGGCCTCCACCTGGTGATCTACGGGGTTGTGATGATCCTGGTGATGATCTTCTATCCTGGCGGGGCGGCAGGGGCCTTGGTGAAGCTGGGAGACTGGGCCCGTGACAAGCTGGGGTTGGGGTCTGCCTCTTCGGAGCAGTAGCCGAATGGGCAAGGTCTTCACCCCCGGAGAGGGCACGTTTCCCCGGACGGCGGATGCGGTCGTCATCGGCGGCGGGATCGTCGGCGTCGCGACAGCGTTTTGGCTGTCTCAAGACGGCCTGGACACCGTGCTGGTGGAGATGCGGGACGGTCTGTCGACGCTGACGACGCCGGAGTCGATCGAGAGTTTCCGCGCCCAGTTCACTGAGCCAGCGATGTCGGAACTGGCCCAGGCGAGCATCGAGGTCTTCGAGAACTTCGCTGACGTAATCGGTACGCCGGGCTACGACATCGATCTGCACCAACAGGGCTACCTCTTTGTCACCGATGATGCCGACATGGTCGACGAAGTGGAGGCCGCCGTTGAGACCCACCACGAGCTGGGCGTCACCGACTCTGTGTTCCTCACGGGCGACGAAGCGCGCAAGCGCTTTCCGTTCCTCTCCGAGTCCATCGTGGCCGGCACCTTCCGCCAGAAGGACGGCTGGCTCTCGACCCATGAGACGACTCAGGGCTTTGCCAAAGGGTCCGACGCACAGTTCTTGCTCAGCACCAAGGCGGTCGACGTCCTTCAGGATGGCGACGGTGTGTGCGGCGTGGAGACATCACGGGGCACCATTGCCACGCGCACCGTGGTAAACGCCGCGGGGCCTTTCGCGGGCGAGGTCTGTCAGATGGTCGGGGTCGACCTGCCGCTGGAGCCCGTGCGCCGTCAGAAAGTCTTTCTGTCCCAGCAGCCCCTCGTTCCGCCAGACGCGCCGCTGACCATCGATATCGTCCGTGATTCCTATTGGCGGCCTGAGACTGGAGGCGCGTACATCGCCTGGGTCGACCCGGATGAGCCGGTCGACGAGGATCCGTCCGAGGATCTCTACACGGACCCTCACTTCGGCGCCATCGTGCTGGAGAAGCTGATCGACATCACGCCGTTCTGGGAAGAAGTGGCCATGGGGCTGAAGAGGGCCGATGTCCACCCCAGCGCCGGGTATTATGTCTACACGCCCGACGATCAGCCGCTCATCGGCCCTGTGCCTCAAGTGCCGGGATTTCTGGTCAACTGCGGCTACTGGGCGGGCGTCATGCTCGCGCCGGCCGCCGGCAAGCGGGTGGCGGATCTGGTGACCGGCGCGATGGACCCGCAGGAGAACATCCTGCGGCCGACGCGCTATGAGGAAGGCATCATCCTTGAGGGCGGCAGTTTCCTGCGGGGGCACTAGGGCAGCGGGCGGGCAAGCAAGCTGGCCCGCGTAACGAGAAGGAAGGAGCATGGACATCCAAATCCCCTATGGTCGACAGAGCCTGACGCTGCAGCTTCCGGACGATCAGGTCGTGGGTGTCTGCAATCCGCGGCCCATGGAGGCAGCCGCAGATCCGGGGATGCTGTTGCATGAGTCAATTCAAGCGGGTTTCGAGGAACGAGATCTGACGAGCAAGGCAGGGCCTGGGGTGGCTGCCTGCATCGCCATCACGGATCGCACCCGCAGCACGCCCAATGCGGACATCGTGCCCATTCTGCTGGAGGAGCTCAATGCCCTTGGCGTTGCGGACGTGCGGATCACGGTGATAAGCGCAGGTGGGATGCACGCGCCAGACAGCCAGGAGGAGCTGACCAGGAACGTCGGCCAGGCTGTGATGGATCGGGTTCAGGTGCTCACCAACGAGCCTGATAACGCTGATGTCATGGTCTCCATGGGGATGACCGAATTGGGCACACGGGTGGAGGTGCACCGGTGCTTTGCAGAGGCGGACATCAAGCTGGGCGTCACCAATGTGATGCCCTGTATGCTGGCTGGCTGGTCGGGCAGTGGCAAGATCGTGATGCCCGGTGTTTCCAGCCGACGCGCGATCTATCACAACCACAAGTTCTTCGTCGAGCCGCTGATGGAGCTGAACTGTGCGTCTTTGATGGGCGTCATGCCGCCGGACAACCCGATTCGGGCTGATATTGAGGAGTACGCGACGATCAGCGGGATTGACCTCCTCGTCAACACAGTGCTGAACTCTGAGCGACGGCTGGTGGATGTCTTCTCCGGTGAGCACCTTGCCAGCCATCGTGCTGCCCGAGACTGCTTGCTTCCCAACGTGGAGGTGAGCTTGCCTGAATCCGTCGACGTGCTCATCGCCGGGGTGGGCGATCCGGCACTGGAGGTCAGCCTGTTCCAGGGTGGATCGCGGGTTTGCGGCGGGGTGGATCGCTACCTGAAGCCGGGCGGGACGCTCGTGATGGTCAATGCGTGTACCGAGGGGATCTACGAGGGGTTCGAGCACCAGGAGTTCCGCGACTGGATGCGCCAGATGCCCACACCCAAGGAGATCGGTCAGCTGGTCGATGATGAGAAGATGGGTGGAGAGAAAGGGTGTGTTTTGTTCACTTTTTCGTGGCTATTGCACGAGATGGGGTGTCGCATCGTGATCGTCACCGATGGCATGACGGTCGAGGAGTTGAATGAGATCCATCTCGAGCATGCCAGTGACGTGCAGCGGGCCGTCGATGACGCGTTGAGTAGTTATCCCGAGGGCGCCTCCCTCGGTGTGATGCCCTATGGAGGGTTGGTTCTACCAACGCTAGCAAGATAAGGAGATGACACACATGCTTCAACAGTGGCGGGAGTTTCTGTCGCCCGATGACATAGAGAAGATTCACAACACGAGCATGAAGGTGATGGAACAGGTGGGCGTGAAGTTCCCACACGAGGATGTGCTCGAGTTGTTTGCGAAGCACGGTTTTCGGACGGATGGTGAGAAAGTCTTCTTTGAAGAGCAGCAGGTGATGGATGCCTTGGCTTCGGTTCCCAGGCCCTTCACCATATATGCACCCAATCCTGACAAGAATGTGGTCGTTGGTGATGGAAGCCCCGTATTCGCCCCCGGCTACGGCGCGCCGTTCTTGGTCGACTACGAGACGGGTAAGCGCGACCCTACCATGGACGACTACGAGGACCTGGTCCGCCTGGCGGATGCCTTGCCAAATCAGGACATGAGCGGTCATCTGCTGGTTGAGCCCGAAGACGTTCCCTCGGAAGCAGCTCACTTGCTGATGCTTAAGGCGCATATGCGCCATTCCGACAAGCCGTTCATCGGCAGTGCGGAAGGTGAGGTCGGGGCAAGAGATACCATGGAGATGGCCCAGATCCTGTTCGGGGAGGAGATCGGCGAGCGGCCGGTGACGGTGGGCCTGATCAACAGCCTCAGCCCGCTGGGTTACAGCGATGAGATGCTGCGGGCCTTGATGGTCTATGCGGAGCATCGACAGCCCGTCATCATCGCTGCTCTGGCGATGGCTGGTTCGACCGGCCCAATCACGCTGGCCGGGTTGCTTGCCATGCAGACCGCGGAACTCCTGGCCGGCATTGTCCTGACCCAGTTGATCAACCCGGGGACACCGGCGATCTACGGGTCTACATCCACCAACATCGACATGAAGACCGGTGCGCTGGCCATTGGAAGCCCCGAGTGCGCGTTGATGATCAGTGGTCACGCCCAGTTGGCGCGCTACTATGACCTGCCCTCCCGCAGCGGAGGGGCTCTGGCGGATGCCAGTTTCCCCGACGCTCAAGCCGGGTTCGAATCTATGTTCAGCCTTCTGACCACGCTTAACAGTGGGATTGACTTCGTGCTCCACGCCGGCGGTATCCTGAATGCCTATCTGGCCTTCTCCTATGAGAAGCTCGTCCTTGATGACGAGATGTGCGGCATGATGCGCCGCTATGAGGAGGGTATCGAGGTTGTCCCGGACACGCTGGCTTACGATGTGATCAAGAGCGTGGGATCGGAGGGCAACTACTTGATGGAGATGCACACTGTGGAACGGTGTCGCACCGAGTTCTGGACACCGGCGGTGGCCGATCGAGCGGGGCTCGAGGCGTGGATGGAGGCGGGACGGAAGCGGGCAGTCGATCGCGCCCATGAGCGGTGGCAGGAGCTGGTGGCACAGCACGAGGACCCCCCGCTAGACGAGACAACGGTCAGGCAGTTGGAGAGCTTCGTGGAGGAGCGTCTATCCTGACCCGTCGGTTTGGCACATAGATGCTTGTTCGACAGTCCGTTGGGTCAGGCGGCTGTGGCCGCTGCTCGACAGGCTAGGCAGATCGGGCTCTTTTGCCCGACAATGAAGGAGGAGGCCCAAATGCTGGTCAAGAACAGAATGACGAAGAACCCCATCACGGTACAGCCCGACCTCCCCATCGCAGAAGCGTTGGAGTGGATGCGACGCGAGAAGGTGCGTCACTTCCCGGTTGTCAACAAGAAAGGCAAGTTGGTCGGGATCGTCGCCCGCGACGATTTGCTCTATGCCTCACCATCACCGGTCACATCCTTGAGCATGTGGGAGGTCACCTATTTGATGTCCCAGGTGACGGTGAAGGAGGCGATGACCGAGGATGTGATCACCGCCGCGGAGGACATGCCTCTTGAGGAGGCGGCGCGCATCATGTTCGACGAGAAGATTGGCTGTATGCCCGTGATGCGCGACGGCACAGTCACCGGTATCATCACCGAGTCCGATCTGTTCGCGGCTTTTCTGGAGTTGTTCGGCGGGCACCAGAAAGGTGTGCGCCTGACGGTGCTTGCCCCGTACTACAAGGGTTCGCTGGCCGATATCGCGACGAAGGTCACGGAAGCCGGAGGCCTTATCCACGCTCTGAACGTGTTTGAGGGCGAGGATCCGTCCAATTGGGGATGCACCCTCAAAGTGACGGACATCAGCAAGGACAAGCTTGTGGAGGTGGTCGAGCCCCTCATCCTAGAGGTGCTTGACGTGCGAGAGATATAGGACCGTCAGGTTAGCCTGATCCTCACATCAATCAGGAGAAACGCTGCCTGAGATCGGTCAAGACGTGTGAGTCCGTTTCCTGGTGGTCGTGTAGAAATGGTTCGTCACGGCGATAGGCCGAGGAGGAAGAGGGTATAGACATAGGATGACATAGGGCAGAGTTGGACAGTTGCCTGCCAGAGACGTTGTGTGCACGGGGTGCAGCGGTCTTCTTGGGCAACTGGGTCTCTTGCCAGGGCGCCGATCGGAGCAGAGAACTCGGTCCGCTCTTTGATTGGAGACCGACCAGGCCGGACGGTCAGGCCCCCGAAGACGTCGAAGTTGGTGGATCACCTGGCCGACAACAGCCTGTCAGACGCAGGCAGCGTGTTTGACGTCTTGAAATACTGGAGCTGGGTCAAGTGCCATGTCTTTCCAACGACATGTGTCGTCGAGCAGAGAGTGGTGGCTGACTCGGCTGAATCAATCTAAAGTGTCCTAGGAGGTAAAGCAAATGAGTGAAGTTCTGGAACAGCTGACCACAGCTGTAATCGAAGGCAACGTTGGTGTCATGGAGGATCTGACGCAGGATGCCCTGGACGAGGACTTGGGGCCCAAGGAGATTCTCGATGATGGTCTGATGGTGGGCATGGACCACGTCGGTGTAGAGTTCAAGGCCGGCAACATGTTCGTCCCCGAGGTTCTGCGCTCAGCCAAGGCGATGAAGACTTCGATGGCGATCCTGCAGCCGCTTCTGACGGAGGCAGAGGCTGAGGCCGTCGGAAGGATCCTGTTGGGCACGGTGAAGGGTGACCTGCACGACATTGGTAAGAACCTGGTTGGCATGATGTGCGAGGGCGCGGGCTTCGACGTGATGGATCTGGGGACCGATGTGGAGCCCGATGAGTTCCTCGAGGCGATCAAGGACTTCGAGCCCCACATAGTCGGAATGTCTGCGTTGCTGACCACCACAATGCGCACCATGGGCGACACGGTCAAGGCGATCGAAGAGGCTGGCCTGCGCGATAAGGTGAAGGTGATGGTTGGTGGCGCCCCTGTAACACAGCGCTTCTCTGACGACATTGGCGCTGACGGCTATGCTGCGAACGCTGCGTCTGCGGCGGACTTGGCCAAGAAATTCGTCGGCGCGGTTTAGTATGTCATTGTGCCCTGGAAGCAGACTGGCTTGGCGCATCCTGCACCAAGCGGGCTTCTCCTGGGGACGATGACCGATAAGGAGATCTTCTAAATGAGGACAAACTATCGAGTCAACTCAGGCGTGCGCTTTCGCATGTTCACGGAGGATCAGCTGGAGGAGCTATTCCTGGGTGTCCTCCACGTGCTGGAGAACACTGGCCTGGAGGTACACCATGAGGAATCTCGTCAGATCCTCAAGGAGGCCGGAGCGTGGGTGGATGGTATCCGGGTTCGTCTCCCGTCCTGGCTGGTGAAGGAATCGCTGCGGAAGGCACCGCGCAGCTTCACCTTGTACGCTCGTGACGGGAACCGTGAGCACAATATCCAGATCGGGCCGGGCCGGGCACACTTTGGCCCTGGGCCAACGTGCCCCAATTTCATCGACGTGGAGACACTGGAGCGCCGCCTTTACGTCGAGAATGACGCAAGCATTGTTGCCAAGGTTGTCGATGCCCTGCCGAATATCGATTTCTGTGAGTCCCTGGGCTCCATCAGCGACGTTCACACAGATCTGAGTGCGCTTTATGAGTTCGCTCACATGTTCCCGAACACGTCCAAGCCGATTGTGGCCTGGTCGTTCGACAAGTATGACTCCGAGGGGATCCACAAGATCGCCGTCGCGGAGGCTGGCGGTCAACAGGCCTTCGAGCAGCGCCCGAACTACGTCCACTACTGCGAGCCGCTCTCTCCACTGGTCAGCACCTTTGAGGCGCTCGACAAGCTGGTCTTTGCGGCCCGGAAGCGAATTCCTCTGGTCTTCACGCCGTGCCCCCTCGCCGGCGGCACAGCACCGATCACGGCCGCGGGTATTATCACGCAGGGGGCCGCGGAGTCGTGGATGGGCCTCACCATCGCCCAGCAGATTCAGCCGGGGTTGCCCTTCATCATGGGCGGCGTCTACTCTGTCATGGATATGAACGCCATGATTTTGGCCTATGGCGCGCCGGAGCTGCCTCTGATGATGGCCGGCCTGACAGAATTGGCGCACTATGCCGGGCTACCGCTGTGGCAGACGGGCGGATGCACGGACTCCAAGACCTTCGACGAGCAGGCCATGATCGAGGGCTCGATGTCCGTCTACTTCTCGGCCCTTACAGGCGGTGACCTGTGCCACGACGTCGGCTACACCGAGAGCGCGATGACGGGGTCTGTCTTCCAGCTCGCGGCCATGGATGAAGCCATTGGCTACGCGCGACGCATCACTCGCGGCATCGAAGTCAATGAGGACACCCTGGCGACGGAGGTGATCCATAACGTGGGGCCGAATGGGCACTATCTTATGGAGGAACACACGCGCCGCTACTACAAGAACGAGTTCTGGTACCCCAATCTGTGCGATCGGCGGAACTTTGAGGAATGGGATATGATGGGCCGCAAGTCCTTGAAGGACCGAACAGTCGCCCGCGTCCGCGACATTCTGGCCAGCCACGAACCGGCTCCTCTCAAGGAAGGAACACCAGAGGTGATCCAAGAGGTCTTGGACGAGGCTGAGGATCGAGTCCAGCAGGATTGGTGGGAGGACAGAGAGGTGGCGGACTAGCCTGCGACGACACAGTCACCCGTTCTCTTGGCGTCAGGGTGTGGGCTACAAAAGATCGGTGCTCGTCCAATAGGAGGCACCCCGGGTCCAGATCCTGGTAGCAGACAAGAGGATATGCTAGACTGCCTGAGGATATCGCAAAGCTTAGGAGAACCTAGCTTTTTGAGACTTATAGGAGCGGAAAACAATGAGCACAGTTTACGAGAGAATTGCCACTGCTGTTCTTGAAGGGAACGGCGACAAGGTGCCGGGCCTTGTGGAAAAGGGCCTGGACGAGGGTCTGACGGCGAAAGAGCTTCTGGACAACGGGCTGGTCGTGGGTATGGACGAGGTTGGCGTCCGCTTCAAGCGGGGCGACATGTTCGTGCCCGAGGTGTTGATGTCCGCCGAGGCAATGAAGGCGGGGATGGGTTTGTTGCGTCCTCTGCTCGCCGAGGCCGGTGAGGAGATGCTGGGCACTATCGTGCTCGGGACCGTTGAAGGCGACCTCCACGACATCGGCAAGAACCTGGTCGGCATGATGTGCGAGGGTGGCGGCTTCGAGGTGGTTAACCTGGGTTTTGATCAGCCGCCCGAGGCGTTTATCGAAGCCATCAAGGAACACCAACCGCACATCGTGGGTATGTCTGCCTTGCTGACCACCACGATGCGCGCGATGGGACACACCATCAAGGCCATTGAGGAGGCCGGGCTGCGCGATCAGGTCAAGATCATGGTCGGCGGTGCGCCAGTGGACGCCGAGTTTGCCGATCGTATTGGCGCTGATGGCTATGGCTCCAACGGACCCGCTGCATCTGACCTGGCGAAGAAATTCGTTGGCGCTGCCTAGTCGACCGGGGCCGTAGCGCCCACGAGGTTTTACCAGAGGAGATTTGTCCATGCAAGTTAGGAAGACGAACTACACAGTGAATGCCACGCCCACGTTTGAGGTGCTCACTCAAGAGGAAATCGAGGCGATCTACTACTCGGCTCTGCGGGTCCTCTACGAGACGGGCGTCCGGGTGTACGAGGAGGAGGGCGTTGAGGTCGCTCACGCAGGTGGCGCCATCGTGGAGGATACGACCGACGACAGCAGCCTGGTCAAGATTCCGCCGTGGATGGTCGACAAGGCGCTTGCGACACTTCCGAGCAAAGTCGTCGTGACCGGGCCCGACCGCCAGTACCGGATGGAGCTGTACAAGGACCAGATGTACTTCGGCGCTGGGTCGGACACCCCTTTCACGTGGGATCCCTACACCGGCGAGCGGCGTCGGGCCACCTACGAGGACGTCAAGAACTTCGCCAAGATCGCACAGGCGATGCCCAATATGGACTTTCACATGTCCCTGGGCATTGTTCAGGATGTCAACGTTGGTACGTATGACCGCTGGCAGTACCTGGCAATGCTGGAGGGGACCAGCAAACCCATCAACATCACCGCCGTGGATCTGGATGGCCTGCGAGATCAGCTCGAGATGGCCTACATCCGCGTGGGGGGCAAGGAAGAGTTCGAAAAGGGGCCGATTTTCTCCCTCTACATCGAGCCAGTGTCGCCCTTGAGCCACTCCGAAGAGGTGGTACAGAAGCTCCTGTTCGCCACAGATCACGGCATTCCATTCGTCTACACGCCGTGCCCCCTGGCAGGGGCGACGGCTCCCTGCACCCTGGCCGGCACGGCGGTTCAGGCGCTGACAGAGAGCCTGTTCGGTATCGTCCTCAGCCAGCTTCGGAAGCCGGGTGCTCCGTTGATCATTGGTGGCCTGATGTCCAATATGGACATGCGCACCACCGTTTACTGCTACGGGTCACCGGAGATGGCACTGCTCAGCGCGGCGTACACCCAGATCACGAAGTGGCTGGGCGTCCCCGAGTACGAGACGGCTGGTTGCTCCGACGCGAAGCTGTTCGATGAGCAGGCCGCGATGGAGGCGACGTTCAACATCACCACTGCCGGCCTCGTGGGCGGCAACATGATCCACGACGTTGGTTACCTGGAGCAGGGGCTGACCAGCTCGATGGAGCAGATGGTCGCTTCCAACGAGATCATCGACCGACTGAAGCGGATCATGAAGGGCATTCCCGTCAACGACGAGACGAAGGCCCTCGATGTGATGGAGGAAGTGGGACCCGGTGGTCACTATCTGGACCACGACCACACCTACGACCGGTTCAAGGACCTGATCTGGCAGGGTGGGTTGACGGACCGCCAGAACTGGGAGAACTGGGATCTGGGCGGGCGAAAGACGTTCAAGGATCGCGTCCACGCGAAGGTACTGGAGATCCTGGAGGCGGACACCGAGCCGCTGCTGGATGAAGATATGTACAACGAGCTCCGCCACATCTGTGAGTTGGCCGACGAGCGACACAAGGATGAGGAGCTGGACTACGACATGTTCGTGTGAGCCGAGCCGCTGGGGCGAGCAGCCCCGGGCGACTAGCCCGGGGCCAATCGCCCCGTGAGGCTTTGGCCACCCTTGCGGAGGCTTGGGGAGCTCAATCATCGCCGCTTTCAAGGAAGGGCCTCCGTTGATCCATACAACAATGCTCGACCCACAACAGTGCTCAATGCTGAACGAACGACAAAGCCGTCAATGCTGGTGATCAACATCGTTGCCCATCAATGGACTAACAGTGCAGCCTTCAATGCCGGTCACCGACAACGCAGTTCAATGCAGTCAGTCCGACGACTGCCGGTCATAGTGGTCGAGAGCGCCCGGACTCACGGGCCGTCGTGAGCCTCCGCAAGGGCCTAAATTCAGGTTTCGCGAACTTAGCCCCTCTTCCCTTCGGGAGAAGAGGGGCTGCTATGGGTTTGGTGAGGTAAGCGTTGGAAAACGACAAGAGCTCACGGAAACTAGTCCTAGGTATAGATACCGGCGGCACGTATACTGATGGTGTGCTTCTCGAGTATGATTCGCGCGACGTGCTGGCCACCCACAAGAGCATGACGACGAGGCGCGACTTCGCCATTGGTATTGAGAAGGTGATCGAGGGAATCGCTATCGAGGACCCCTCGGAGATCCGAATGGTCTCCGTCTCGACCACGCTGGCGACGAACGCCATCGCCGAGGGAAAGGGCAAGCGTGTCGCCCTGCTGCTGATCGGGTATGACCCTGAGCTGATTTCCTCGTTCAACATGAGCGCCCGATTTGCGACACCCAACTACCATTACTTCAACGGGGGGCACGACCTCTATGGTCGGGAGAAGGAAGCGCTGGACTTGTCGACGATTCTGGACAAGGTCACTGCGATCAAGGGTGATGTCGATGCGATCGCCGTATCGAGCTACTTCAGTCCGCTCAATCCAGACCATGAGAATCGCGTCTACGAGGCCGTCTCCCGCGTCTGCGATCTGCCCATCGTGCTGGGTCATCAGCTCTCGACCCGGCTAGGCTCGGTGGAGCGAGCCACGACAGCGGCACTCAATGCGTCACTCCTGGCTGTGTTGCAGGACTTTGTGATCGCGGTGCGACGGGCCATGGAACGTCGGGAGATCGATGCGCCGCTGATGATGGTTCGCGGCGATGGGACACTCATGAGCGATGAGTTTGCTTCGCGAACGCCGGTGGAGACCATTCACTCGGGTCCGGCCGCCAGCGCCATTGGAGGACGATTTCTCTCTGGCCTCAAGGATGCCTTGGTGCTCGACGTAGGGGGCACTACCACAGACCTGGCGCTCATTGAGAAGGGCGAGGTGACCGTAAGCGACGAGGGTGCCACGGTGGGGGACTACGAGACAGCCGTCAGCGCTGCCGATCTGTTCTCCGTCGCCCTGGGTGGAGACAGTCACATCACGTTGAATCGTGAGCAGCATCTGGCTCTGGGCCCCGAGCGAGTGCTCCCGTTGTCACATCTAGCTGCGGACTATCCCCGGGTCAAGAGCCGTCTTCAAGCGCTGTCGCGCCGGGCCTGGGCGGAGGCCAGCCCGGACTGCCTGGAGTATTGGTTCTTGCTGCGTGACCCAGAGAATGACAGGATCCTGCAGTCCGCCCAGGCGAGGAAGCTAGTCGAGTTTCTCCAGAGCGGTCCCAAGCCGGTGCCTGACATTGTCGAGCATCTCGACGTGCTTCACGTAGCGCAAATTGGAGTCGATGAATTGTGGCGTGAGGAAATTCTCGGTAAGTCTGGCCTGACCCCCACGGACGTGCTGCATGTCGAGGGGCGTTTCTGTCCCTGGGATGCCGAGGCTGCCGAGCTGGCGCTCGGGATATTCGCTCACTATCAGTTCAAGGAGCCCGATGAGATTCGGGAAAAGGTGTGGCGACAAGCCGTGGAGATGATCGTCCATGCCGTTGTCAGCTTCCTCAGCAAAAAGACGCTGACGCCTCCCACGGCCACCAGACGGGAGGGCGAGGATGACATCGGGCGCTGGTTCTTCTTCAACAGCATTCACCAGACGCACGCACATTTGGAGACACTCTTTCGGCTGCGCGAGCCCATTGTCGGTATCGGTGCGCCAGCGGACTTCTTCCTGAAAAAGGTTGCCGAGGCACTCCACGCGGAGTTGCTCCTCCCCGAGCACCATGCGGTGGCCAACGCGCTGGGAGCCGTCGCCGGCAGTGTGATGGTCGTGGAGGAAGTCCTGGTCTATCCCCGGCTGGATCAGTCGGGCCTGGAGGTCTTGGGCTACTACGTCCAGACGAGTGATGATCGAAAAGACTTCGACGAGGAGGAGCTGGACCAGTGCCTGCGCTACGCCAAGGATCTGGCTCACGAGCGGTCACTGGCGGCGGCTGTCCGCTCCGGTGCCGATAACCCGGAGGTGGTGGTCGAGATGGAGACCGAGGGCCTGGACACGTATCGAATCCGGGCCAAGGCGATGGGCAACCCGCGACTGGCCAGGTAGGCTGCGTGCCGCGGGAAGTGTGGCAGCGGTCTCCATGCTGTATACTGCCCAAGGGGCAGAGGCCCAGGGGTTTCTGGCAGCCGGTGCAGCTTTCGTATTGCGTATTATGGAGGTAGGGCATGGAATTGGTGCGGGTTGATACACAGCGCGCCTACGATCTCATCTGGGACAAGATAACGACGTTGGAGTTGGCTCCTGGCGCGCCCATGAACGAACAGGAGTTGGCCGAATCATTCCGCATGGGCACGGTGCCCGTCCGGGAGGCACTCAAGTGGCTGGCTCACGAGAACCTGGTTGAAGTCACGGAGCGCCATGGCATTTATGTCGCGGACGTCAACGTAGATGACCTCCAGCAGCTGAGTGAGATGCGACTGTCGCTCGAGTCTTTGAGCGCGCGGTTGGCGGCTCAGAGAGTGGAACCCGATGACGTGGTCGTGCTGGAGGCGTTGCGTAGGGAACAAGAGGCATTGACGGCGGAGCAACTTCGAGACCTGTTCGATCTGGACCACAAGTTTCATCAAGCAGTCGCCAAGGCGGCGCATAACAGATACTTGGCTCAGACTCTTGATCGGCTCTTTGGGCTATCACGTCGCTTATGGTATCTGGTGTTGCCGCATCTCGAAACCCTATCGTCCAGCGTGGAGATGCACGTCAGTCTGGTTGAGGCCATCAAGCGTGGTGACGCCGATCGTGCTGAGGCGATCATGCACGAGCACGTCAAGGAGTTCTACGACGAGGTTCGCGAGATTCTCGAAGCTCGGCAACGCGACGAATCCTGAAGATCCGGTTGAGCGCGTGTCGGCGAAGGCGTGTCTCTGGTTCACTGGCCTCATCGGCTTGAGGCCGATCCTGGCTTAGGTTTCCTACCCCCCCCCGGGTTAGGACGGGCTGACGCTATTGTTGCCGTCGACGCTTCGTCTTGCTCGGGGGGCGCGACCTGGGTCGACCAGGGACTCGGCACTCCATTTGTGGTTGCGGGTGATCCAATGCGGTCGTGGCCCAAGGAGTCTCGGTGCAGAGCGCGTGGCACGGAACGGTGGCACCCACCGTTAGGGAGGATGATATGGTGACCAGGACCCTGCCGATGGAGTTGTTGGACCAGAAGGGTATTCGCTATGAAGCGCACGAGCATGATGAGGCTCAGTACACGGCGGAAGGTGTCGCCGACGATCTGGGTATCCCTGTGGCGCAGGTTGTCAAGGCAATGCTGGTACGGTGTGATGGGAGCTGGTACGTGCTGGTGGTGATTCCCGGTGACAAGCGCCTCGGCTTGGAGAAGGTCCAGCGTGCCGTCGGCGCGGGGAAGGTGAACCTGGCCTCGAAGCAGGAGGTAGAGCGGATCACGGGGTACACGGTGGGCGCGGTCTCCGTGATCGGCTTCCGACAGGGTGGGGTGCTGACCTTTGTGGATCAGAGGGTGTTGGAGCTGGATCAAGTGCTCATCAGCTCCGGTCGCCCGGATGCAGGCCTGGTGCTCTCGACAGACGATCTGCTTACGGCGCTGGAAGGTGCTCAATTGGGGGATTTCTGCGAGTAGCCGATGGTAGCTGAGAAAGGACGTGGCATGAAGGTCGTCTTGGGAATCGATACGGGGGGCACCTATACAGATGCTGCCCTTGTCGACCACGAGACTGGAGACGTGATAGCCGGGGCGAAGGCCCTCACTACGCGTCACGACCTGGCGATAGGCATTGAGGAGGCTATCAGGACGGTCTTGGACCGTCAGGCAATGTCGCCCAGGGACATCCATCTCGTGGCGCTCTCCACGACGTTGGCGACGAATGCCATCGTCGAGGGGCAAGGACGGTCGGTTGGGCTATTGCTGATCGGCTACGATCAGGAGCTTATCCATCAGTACGGGCTGGAGCGGGAGCTGGCGACGGAGAGCGTCGTTTACCTGCGCGGGGGTCACGATGTCCTCGGGGAGGAGCAAGAGCCCCTGGATGTGGACGCCGCTCGAGAGGCGATTCTGGCCTTGAAGGATGAGGTCGAGGGATTAGCGATCTCAGGGTACTTTGGTGTCTACAACCCGACCCACGAGCTGCGAGTGAAAGCGCTGGTCCAGTCATTGACCGATCTCCCTGTCACCTGTGGTCACGAGCTGACCACGCGTCTGGACTCGGTTCGGCGCGCCACGACGGCGGCTCTCAATGCGCAGCTGATCCCCTTGCTCCACGACCTGATTGTCACAGTCCGTGATGCGCTGGATCGGATGGGAGTGGCGGCTCCCCTGATGGTGGTGAAGGGAGACGGGTCCCTGGTGCGGGCCGATTGGGCGATGGAACGGCCTATCGAGACGATTCTCTCGGGACCGGCGGCGAGTGTGGTCGGCGCGTGGCGGTTGGCAGGGCGCGGAGATGTGTGGACGGTTGACGTTGGGGGCACGACGACGGATATCGCTGTACTTGACGGTGGTCGACCCCGGCTCAATGCCCAGGGAGCGCAAGTCGGCGGCTGGCGGACGATGGTTGAAGCAGCTGACGTCCACACGGTGGGTTTGGGGGGCGACAGCCATGTGCGCCTCAATGGCTCTAGCTTGGCAATCGGGCCCCAGCGCGTGATTCCCCTGTGTCTGTTGGCCAGCCAATACCCGATGATCGTCGACAAGCTGAGGATGCAGGAAAAGGAAAAGGCGCAAGGACGGATCGGTCAGTTCGTCGCGGTCCAGCGACCGGGTGCGCGCGCTCTCTCCAGCGAGAAACGGTCTTTGCTTAGGAGCTTGAGAGACGGCCCCCGTCTCTTGACCACGGTGGTGGGGGATGGCCCGCTTGCCAATCAGTGGGTGCGGAATTTGGAGGCCCGTCAGATCGTGCTGCGCTCCGCGTTCACCCCGACGGATGCGCTGCACGTGTTGGGGCAGCTGGATCTGTGGGACGCCGAGGCCTCCCGCATCGGAGCTCGCATGCTGGCAAGGGAGGTGGGACTCGATCCGGAGTCACTCTGTGAGCGGGTGATCGATGGGGTGGGGGATGGGGTGTCGAAGGCATTAGTGACCAAGGTCCTGGGGGACGAGGGGGTGCTGCCTCGGTGGGACGAGGAGCCGTCAGCCGAGTCATTACTGGCGCGGGCGCTGGGTCACAAGCGCGATTCAGACCTGAGCTGTGAGATGCGGCTGCGACAGCCTCTGGTTGCCATTGGCGCGCCGGTGGAAGCGTACATGCCTCGCGTGGCGCAGCAGCTGAGCACCGAGCTGGTCATACCCGCCCATGCGGAGGTGGCAAATGCCGTGGGGGCTGTGACCGGAAGCGTGGTGCAGCAGATCCGGGTGACGATTCAGCCCCTGGAGGACAGGACATTCAGGGTCCATCTCCCCGACGGCATCCGTGACTTCGCCACTTTGACGGAGAGCGTTCAATACACCGAGGAGATCATGATCGGCAGGGTGGAAGCCATGGCCAGAGCGGCGGGTGCTGAGCACATTGAGATGCGCGTCGAGCGAGAGGACAAGACGGCGCCCGTGCGCGGTGATCGTCTTTACCTTGGCACGGAGATGACCTTCACGGCTGTGGGCAGGCCAGGACTGGCGGCCTAGCACATCGTCATCGTCCTTGCCCGTCATCGAAAAACAGGCACCTCTCCCGGTTGAGCGTTTGTTGGCATCGCCCGGCATAAGCGCGTGCAGCCTGCACACGGATGCCACGGTGGGCCGGACTGCCTCTATTGCGTGTCGTTTCCTCCGGTCACAACCTCGTTCATCCGGCGCACGGCTGCCTGATCGCGGTCCTTTTCAGAGCCCTCCAGTCCGTCTGTCGAACCGCTTCAACCTCTCGTTTCGTTGCAGGCCCCTTCTCCTAACGATAAACATCTGTAGCGAATGACTCCTGCCAGTTCCTCCGTCGCAGTAAGTTGTGTTCCCTCGCTCCCGCGTTATGTCCACCGTGGTCATTGCGCGGGTTGCGGGTCCTAAGACGTATCCAGTTGGGATGTGCAGTTGGGGCACCGGGTAGCTTCGATGGGAATCTCGGTGAAGCAATGCGGGCACGTCTTCGTGGTTGGTTCCACCGCTTCCTCTTCCTTCTTCTTCCTGGCCTGTAGTCGGTTCACCTGGCGAACGATCAGAAAGAGGGCGAAGGCGATGATGACGAAATCGATGAGGGTGTTGATGAAGAGCCCGTAGTTGATGGTCGCCGCTCCTGCCTCCTCGGCTGCTGAGAGGCTCTCATACTGCCCCTTCGATAGATTGATGAACAAGTCGGAGAAGTCCACATTGCCGAGCAGCAGGCCGATCGGTGGCATGAGGATGTCGCTGACAAACGAACTGACGATAGAGCTAAACGCCCCGCCGATGATGATACCGATCGCCAGGTCGAGTACGTTTCCACGGAGCACGAACTCCTTGAATTCCTTGAACATGGTCTGCCCCCTTCTGGTAGTGTGTGGAACGTTCGGCCGACTGGCTTAGCGTCCCCGGAGCCAGCGCCGGGATAGCCTGGTGCAGCAGGGCTTCCTGGACCCAGCTGGGCTTGGCCCGGTCCGTCCAGCCGACGCTATGACTGGGGAGTCAGCAACCCCCTCCCAGTGTTTCCTGGACTTACTGGGCGTGAGTATACAGAACCGTACGCGAAAGTCAACCAGCGCGGTCATCTGCTTGTCGCTCCCCCCGACCCTGTTATAATCCCGTCGGTATGTTCAAATCACGATACGCCTTCCCCCTCGCGGCCTTGGGCGTGGCCGTCTTGACCCTTCTGGTAGCCTCCCTGGTCGTTGTAGTGGTGATCCGGGCGCTGCCCGGCCGCTACGCCTTCTACCTGCCGGAACCGCTTCAGAACGTACGGCACAGGCCTCATCCGGATACCCTGCCCACGCCCGAGTTTTCGGGTGGAATAGCGTCCGGTGAGACGTCTATAACCGATCGGAGCCCCACGCCCCCGCCGATTCAGGCGACCGATCTGGCGCCGACGGAGGATCCGCTCACGGAGACGCCAACGCCGATGCGTGCAACCGTCACGCCCCCGCCGCAGCCGTCTCCCACGGCCGAGCCCTCACCCACCTCTACGCCGCCTAGCAGCATTCAGCTGACGGGCTTGCGCCACGAACACCAGGGGTGGAACAACTGCGGGCCTGCCACGCTGACGATGCTGCTTTCCTATTGGGGGTGTGAACGGACGCAGCAGGACGCCGCCTCAGTGCTGAAGCCGGATCCAGATGATAAGAACGTCAGTCCTTGGGAGATGGCGTCCTATGTACGACAGCTTGGCTTTGATGCGGTCACCCGTGTGAACGGCGATCTCGATCTACTCAAGGAATTGCTGCAGGCCGGCTTACCCGTCATCGTCGAGACCTGGTACGTCCGCGACGCCAGCGACCAGCTGGGACACTACCGGCTGGTCATGGGCTATGACGATGCTGCCCGAGAGTTCCTTACGTATGATTCCCTCCACGGGCCCGACGTACCGATCGGCTATCGGGAGCTGGATGAGCTCTGGCGCGTCTTCAATCGTCTCTATCTCGTGGCCCATACACCCGATACGTGGCCTGCACTCGCTGAAATCCTGGGGCCCGACTTGGAGGACACGGTGATGTACGAGCAGGCGCTGGAAGTTGCCCGCAGCGAGGCTGTGGCACTGCCCGGTGATTGTGTGGCCTACGCGGCTTGCGCGGATTGGGTGACCTTCTCCTGGTTCAACGTCGGTTCCTCTCTCACGTCACTGGGCCGCCATCAGGGCGCCGCCGTGGCCTACGACAAGGCGCGTCAGCTGGGCCTCCACTACAGGATGCTGTGGTACCAGTTCGGGCCCTACGAGAGTTACTACGAGGTGGGCCGGTACGACGACGTCATTGCCTTGGCTGATGCAACGCTGGCGACAGCGGGGAATTTGGAGGAATCCTACTACTGGCGCGGGATGGCTCGCCTGGCGAAGGGCAACTTGGATGGGGCACGCGCTGACTTCAGAACAGCTCTTCGCTACCACGAGGAATGGGCCCCGGCCGTGGAGGCTTTGGCAAGGCTGGAGAGCTCCTGAGCAGTGCCCTCATGCGCACTCGGCGACTCAGGTCTTGTCTTCTGACCCTGCTGCCGCTGCGCTGAGGCCGTTGTCCCGCCCGAAAAGGAGCGCTGGAAGTTGCCGAATCTCCTCACTTCCCAGGAGTGTCGCTGCAACCAGATAGGTTGCGGCACCTATTGCCAGACCCCCGACGCCGACCAGCCGGGATCCGAGTCCGGGCGTCAGGGCGCGGAAGCCGATGACAGTGGCCGCCATCAGGCCCGCTGCGCCTAACGTGCGCGCCAGAGAGTTGAGTAACGCGCGAGCTTCGATGCCCTTCAGACGGCGCCAGGCCACTAGCAGCAGGATGCCGAGCTGGAGTCCCACACCAAGGGAATTTGAAAGCGCGATGGAGCCTTGGGCCAGCACAGGAAGCAGCAGCCAGCCCAGGGTCGCGTTAGTCGCGAGCCCTGCCAGGGCCGCCCAGAAGGGTGTCCACATGTCTTTCTGAGCGTAGAACAACCGGCTGGTCACCTCCAAAGCACTGTGGAAGACGAGGCCGAGGGAGAAGAACTGCAGGGCCAGAAAGACGCGATCGGTGGTAGCAGCATCAAAGGCTCCCCGTTGAAACAGAAGCACCGTAAGTGGCCGTCCCAGGATGAGCAGCCCCACCCCCGCCGGCACAGCCAGCGCCAGCACAAGCCGGAGCGCCCACGATGCGGTCCGCCGCAGCCCGGCACGATCTGCGCTGTTTGCCAGGTCGGCCAGAGTGGGGAAAACCGTAATCCCCAGTGCGGTACCGATGATGGTCTCCGGGAATTGCATAAGCCGCCACCCATACTCGTAGGCCGAGATCGCGCCTGTCGACAGTCGTGATCCCAGGAAAGTGGGCAACACGAAGTTGAGATATGTGGCTCCCAGGCCCAGCATGCGCGGCCCAATGAGTCTCAACAGCGCCCGCATGTCGGGATGGGTCAGGGTCGGCCACCAGCGACCGCGAAAGTGGATCAGGCCTGGCACCAGGACGAGGAAGTATACTACCGCGCCCCCCATACCGCCCCAGGCCAGCCCGAAGATGCCCCAGCGAGGGGCCAGCGCAAGTGTGCCCAGTATACGCCCTAGGGTATAGCATACAGGGGCCAGGGCAGGGAGCAGGAAGTGCTGGTACGCTCGCAGGACCCCCACGAGAATGCCACTGACTGTGAAGATCAGAGTCTGAATCAGCACCAGGCGCATGAGCTTGGCGCCGAGAACGACTTGGCCGGCGTCAAAGCCGGGAGCGACCAGTCGAATCACCTGCGGGGCGAAAATGGCGGCAACAACACCTGTCGCCGCCACGATAAGCAAGGCCGCGTTCACTACCGCGGAGACCAGGCGCCAGGCCTCCTCGTGCTCATTCTCCCTGATACGCGCTGAGAGGATGGGGATGAGGGTCGTAGCCATCGCGCTGCCCGCCAGGATGGTGAAGAGGCCATCGGGCAGCTCGAAGGCCGCGTAGTAGGCGTCTAGCTGAGCAGAGGCCCCAAAGGCACGGCTGATGACCACGTCGCGAGCCAGGCCCAATACCTTATCACCGGCAAAGAGTCCGGCAACGAGGGCGGCAGATCGAGCGACGTGGGAGGCTGAGGATTTGGATGAAGATGCCATGGGGCGTCAGATCGCTCAGCGGATCGAAGAGCTGTTCTGACAGCGTCGAAAGAGCTATTCCATCTCCAAGATCACCACATCGACGGAAGCTTTCTCTTTGAATGCCTCTGCAGCGCCTGGAGAGCCGATGCCCCGACCTATGTGCATCGGGATGGCAATGCCTGGCTGGATAGCCTCGGCTGCCTCGACGGCCTCGTCAACCGTCATCACGTAGGTGCCGCTCACAGGCAGGAGGGCGATGTCGATGGCCCCCAGGTCTGCCATCTCGGGGATGTAGTCCGTGTCCCCGGCATGATAGATGCGCGTTCCCTCCACCGTCACAATGAAACCGACGTATTGTGCCTCCTCAGGGTGAAAGGGCTCCCCCGAGTCCCGGAACTTGTTCACGTTGTAGGCGGGCACAGCCTCCATCTCGATTCCGCGGATCGTCATCGTGTCTCCGGGCTGTACGATACGCACGTCTCCCGAGAGCTTGTCGGCTGCCGAGGCGACGGTCACAATGACGGTGTCTTCGGTTTGGATCAGGGCCACGTCCTCGGGCGAGCAATGGTCGAAGTGGTCGTGTGAAATGAGGATCAGGTCAGCCTTCGGGTTGTCCTTTCCCAACTGATAGGGGTCGATGTAGATCGTCTGGGAGTCTGTGATCCGAAAGGCGTCATGGCCCAGCCAGTGAATGCGGTCCAGCATAGCTATCCTCCCTTCTTGGTGCGGGCGCTGGTCTGCCTCTGGCCTGAGTTATGCCCCAAACGCCCTCAGCGGTGACCATGGGCCGGGACTAAGTGAGACCAGGACAGAATGGTACGACTTCTGAATTCTGTGCTTCATCGGCGCGCGACCCCCAGATTATACCGCGTTGCCACGGTGGCGAAAGGGCACGTGGGGGTTGGAATGCCGAGAAGGCCACAGGTAGGTGAAGGTTGTGCGGATCTTGAATGGCGAGGCAGCCAGATCCCGGGGTGGATCTGGCCGAACGGTGCTCGCCGTTCCGCTTCGACCGGTCTTAGTCCCGTGCTGTCGGGCGAGAACCCTAACCTTGAGACAGGTCGTCGGATGGTCCCATTTTTCTATGCTCGGGCGAGCCCGATGGAGCAAACGAAAAGCTCTCAGGCAGCAGCTGCTTGAATGGCGGGTCGGAACTTGTATCCGTAGACGATTGCGCCTTCTTCGCCGCCGCTCTGCAGGCGACGCGTCACCATCTCCACTGGCATCCCAACCTCTACCTGGTCGCCGTCCACGTCCGTCAGTTGTGCCGTGACCAGAGGGCCCTCCTCAAGTCGCACCAGCGCGACTGTGTACGGGGCGAATTCCTCGAAGCCTCGCGGTGGATGGTACACCGTGCTGTACGAGTACACCTCCCCGCGACCGCTGAATG
>Ga0207796_1000003_pt1 | contig 143564 bp, 134 predicted proteins | sample Pon1CUnioCityCA_6_FD_187274 | JGI IMG/M metagenome (GOLD analysis project Ga0207796, IMG submission 187274) | Marine sediment microbial community from Union City, CA, USA - Pond 1C Sediment 1 (SPAdes) | ecosystem: Environmental > Aquatic > Marine > Intertidal zone > Salt pond sediment ... | reverse complement strand
TAGGTATCGGACTGTATGATACAGGTTTTCGCGGTGCCCGGGTGCGTCTGGCCTGTAGGTTCGGGCTGATGCAGGCGCCGCATCCGATTGGCCAAGACTGCCTTCTGGACCCCATTTGGACAGACCCAGGATCGAGTGGGCAGATTTGAACGGTGCGAAGGACGGAGCGTCGAGGGCAAGGCGTGAAAGAGACGGACAGCCCAGGCGAAGGGTGAGCGCGGGCGGAGGGAGGGGTCAGCGCTGCCGGCGGCACCAGGCGTCGAAGGCGTCGCGCCAGCCCTCTTTGCTCAGTCTCGTGCCGTCGGGGAGGGTAGCACCGCTCAGGGAGGCGGCCTGGCGCAGCTGCTCTGCATCGACCAGGGCGTCCTCAAGGAGCGAGCCGGTCAGGTCAGCGTCCTCAAGATCTGCACCCCGCATGTCGGCTGCCGTGAGCTCGGCGCCCTCAAGATCCGCGTGCCTGAGGTCGGTGTCCAGCAGTCCCGCCTCGTCAAGTTCGGCGCCGCTCAAATTAGCCCCACTGAGGTCAGCGGCACGCAGCACCGCGCCCTGGAGCTGAGCGCCCCGCAGGTCCGCCTCACGGAGATTCGCCTCCTCCAGGATGGCGTAGGCCAGGTCAATGCCTCGCAGGTCAGCCCCGCGGAGACTTTCGCCGGCGTCGAGCTTCTCGAGCGCTTGGTCGGCCGTAAGTGATGTCATGGGTTGGTCATCCTTGGTACCAGAGTAAGCATAGCATGGCTGGGGGAAAGGGCAAGAGAATGAGGGCGTAGGCTGTAAGGCCCGAATCCCAAGGGTGCCGGCGGCATCCCGAGACTTCGCGCAGAGTGACGAGAGCACACCTCACAGTTGCGTTCCTGAGCCTGGCTCGAACGGACAGGCAAGCACGCCACGGCAGGATCCGGCGGCCCCGCTGCGAATGACGCCGGCTAGAAGAGACCGCGTAGGATGAGCAAGAACCCCAGAATCATGAGAGGCACACCTACCACAGCTCCGATCACGGTGAGGCTGACGAGCAGCCCTACCATAAGTATGACCAGTCCCAGGATCACGCCCATCAGCCGTCCCGTAGCGACCAGGATGAAGGCCAGACATCGCCAGATGGCATAGAACGGCATGAGCAGCAACGGTACGCTTCGATCCTTCTCTTCGGTCACGGGTCCCCCCTGGTCCAACTTCATGCACCCTGCGGTTTCTGCGGACGGATAGCGAGACGCCTCCCGCCATCATGAATACGCACGGGCGCCGATTCGGTTGCACGAGCCGGGGGACCGCCAGCAGCGATACCCTGGAACCTCTACATCGCGGCTCAATCGGCGGCGTGTCGCTCCTCGCTACGGGGTGTCCAGCAGAGAGCCATAGACCGCCTCGGTCTCGGCGGCGACACGGTCCCAGGAGAACTGGGCTGCACGCTCCAGGCCGCGGGAGGCCAGGGTTTGGCGGAGGCCAGGATCGACAAGGAGCTCCCGCAGCGCCGCCAGGATGGCAGCCTCGCTGGCAGGGTCGAAGGTGAGGGCGGCATCACCGGCAACCTCGGGCAGGGAGGACGTACCGCTGCAGGCGACGGGCGTGCCGCACGCCATCGCCTCCAGAACAGGGAGACCGAAACCCTCGTAGAGACTGGGAAAGGCCAGAGCCTGGGCGCCAGCATAGACGGCGGGCAGATCCTCGTCGGGCACGAAGCCGGGCAGGATGACAGCCTCTCGTACGCGCGAGCGTTCCAGCGCGGCGAAAAAAGCGTCGTAGAGCCAACCGCGCTGGCCAACCACAACCAGCGCGTCGCTGAGCCCCTCGTCCCGGAGAACCTTGAAGGCGTGAAGGAGGCGCGTAAGGTTCTTGCGCGGTTCGATGGTGCCGACAAAGAGAAGGTAGCGCTCCGGCAGGCCGTACCGGCGGCGTACGGCGGCGACGCGCGCGGCAGGCTGAGGCCGGAAGCGGGGATCGGCAGCCTCGTGGATGACCGTGATCTTCTCAGCGGGGACGCCGTACGCCGCGCTCAGATCGCGTCGGGTGCACTCGGAGATGGCGATGATGCGGGTCGCCCGCCGACAGTACAGAGGCAGAGCCCAGTTGAGGTACCAGCGGTTCAGCCACTTGTGGTGCTCGGGGAGGTGACGGAAGATCAGGTCATGCACGGTGAGCACGGTGGGCACGGAGCGGAGGGGAAGGAGGAGGTGCTCGGTGGCGTGGAAGAGGCTGGCCCCGGGCAGGAGACGGTCGAATCCAATCCCCGCCAGCTGGCCAATCCAGACGAGCATGCGCCATGGCTTGTACCCCAGAGCGACGGTGCGCTTGGGCAAGTGGTCGAGCTCACCGAGCGGTTGGATGCCCTGCTCGCGATTGTAGAATAGGGCATACGGCGGAGTCCCGGCATCGGCGCGCCGGACCAGGGCCTCAGCGAGGCTGGCGGCGTAGCGGCCCAGGCCGGCGCGGCGGTGCACGGCGGAGGAGACATCGATGTAGATCATGCGTAATCTGAACCCGCCAGGGACTGAAGTCCTTACTGCGACAACCAAATAGCCCGGCGTGCTGCGGGCAACCGGCTCCGGGGGCGATCGCCCCACCCCGGATCTCTCGGCGTGCCTTCGTCACCGAAGGCAGATACTGAAATCGTCAGATCCGCTGAAAAAGCGCTCGTCCCCACACTGCCTGTCCCGACCGCAGCGGCGGGATCCTCTGGGCGGCTCTGCGGCCCAAGCCCGCCTTCAGGACCCTACTTCGGCAAAGCCAAATCGTCAGAACAGCTAGTGAAACCCAGACGTCCCCATTTCGGTCCCCGGCCTAGCCCCCGAAGGCCCAAACGACGACGGCGGGGGTGACGTGGACCTCGACCAGGGCAGCCAGCGCTAGCAAGGGCACAACCACAGCGACAAACATCTTGACGAAATCGGCCAGGCCGCGCAGCCACCCCTGGCTCACGGTCATGCCCTCCGGGGGCGACATAAAGACGGCCCCCAGACGGACGGACAGGGCCGTGGCGATGATCGCGGCCGGCAACTCGAACACCCCATGGGGCAGCACGAATACGCTGAAGAAGCGCACCGGGTCGTACCCGGCGCCCGCCGCCTGGATCACAAAGTAGAAGATCACGGCCATAGGCGCCATGAGCAGAGCAATGGCCAGGGTACCGAAGGAGAATACGGCAAGGAATGCAGCACCGATCAGGGCGCGCACGTTGTTGGTCAGCACACCCCAGGTGGTGAAGGATGGCAGCCAGTCGATGGCGGGCAGCTCGGCAAACATATCCGGCGAGATCTCGTCGAGTCGGAGTACCTCGGGCGGAAGCTGAAACCGCCCGGCGAAATGGAGACCGACCAGGGCCGAGAGGCCCAGGCCAATTAGGACAGTGAGAATCGCCAGGCCGGAGCGCCGCAGGATGGCGGGAATCTCGTGCCGGTAGAGGCCGCCAACGACGCCAATCCAGCGCAGCCAGCGTGGCCATTGATCGACGTCGAGGCCAAATCCCCACCGGTCCCACCGCATGTGAGCCCAGAAGGTGCGCCAGAGGCTCGGCAGGTTGAGGCGGTCCATCTCCTGCGCCAGCAGGAACTCGCGATTGAAGAGGTGGATGCCCATGCGGACAAGGACGGCATCGGTGACGACGAGGAAGACGAGTATCCACCACAGCGCGCGGTAGTTGGCCCAGAACATGATAATGGCCTCGGCCTGCATGAGGAAGGCCACGGGGATGATGATGAAGCTGGCCAGGAGGTTCGCTGCCCGCACGGACGTGGTCTGACTGGACACGACGACGGCGCCGCAGACCATCACCAGGCCCTCGGCCGTCGTGAGCAGCAGGATCAAGATCAGCAGGGTTGAGGATGGTACCCAGCCCTCGAACAAGTAGAGGCCAAGCAGGTAGACGGCGATGCCCAGGTAGGCAGCCAGCAGGGGGGGGATCAGCGCGGCCAGGGTCTTGCCCAGGTAAAGCTGAGCATCGGAGAGCGGGGTGGCGAGGAGCGGCTCCAGGCTGTTCCGCTCCTTTTCCCCCACAAAGGTCTCCAGCGCAATAACCAGCGAAAAGGAGATGGGGAAGAACCCCACCACCATCAGTAGAAAGGGCATCAGCCGCTCACCAACAATGGACGCGCCGTACCGGGCGACCCAGCTGAGCGCCATGTTCGCGACGACGCTCATAAGCAATGGAAAGAGAAGCGTGAGGATCAGGATAGGAATCACCATGCGCCAGTCACGGAGCGTGTCGCGGATCTCGCGGCGGACCAGGGCGAGAATCAGCCGGCCTGGCTCGCCGAACAGCCGGCGGTCGGTTCGACGCGCGTTCTCACCAACAGTCAGGCCACTCATTCCTGGATCAGCTTTCCGTCGACAACAACGTTCGAGTCCGCGCCCGTGGTACGCACCGCATGCAAGTAGACCTCCTCCAGGCTGCGGGGCACCCGGCTGAGGGTGACGACACCCACGTCACGCTGAGCCAGGGCACGGAGAACAAGCGGGTTGGTCGTCTGCGGGTCGGCAGTGGAGTAACGGAGCCAGCCATGGCCGTGGGCCTCGATCCGGACCAGGTCAGCGATGAAGTTGGCGGTGCCGTCGACCGCCCGAGTGAGGCGCAGCTCCATGAGGGGCGGACCCAGCAGACGCGTCCGCAGCTCCTCTAGCGAGCCGTGAGCGACGATACGACCGCGCTGGATGATGGCAATGCGATCCGCCAGCGCCTGGGCGACGGCCAGGTTATGGGTGCACAGCACGATGGCCCGCTGGCTGTGGCGGAGGCCGACGATAGCGTCGCGAACGAGCTTGGCACTGTGGGGATCCAACGCCGAGGTGGGCTCATCGAGCAGGAGGACAGCCGGATCGTGTAACATGGCACGCGCCAGGGCCATCTTCTGCCGCATGCCCTTGGAATAGGTCCCCATGCGGCGTGTCGCCGCCCCCAGCATGCCCAGCTGATCCAACAGAGCGCGGCCTCGCGCCCGACGCTGATCGGCGGAAAGGCCCATCATGCGCCCGAAGAAATCCAGGTACTTGTCCCCACGCATACGCAGGTAGAGACCCGGGTGCTCGGTGAGCAGGCCCACGCAGCGGCGCACCTCACGGGGGGCATCCACGACGCTGTACCCGTTGACAATGGCCTGCCCGGCGGTCGGGGCCAGAATGGCAGCCAGCATGCGCACCGTCGTGGTCTTGCCGGCGCCGTTGGGGCCCAGCAGCGCCAGGATCTCTCCCGGGGCCACAGAGAATGTGGCGCTGTCGACAGCCGTGAAGTCGTCAAAGCGTTTGGTCAAGCCCAGCAGCTCGATCATGGGTTCCGCATGAGCCAGTGGTGATCGGTAGGCGTCAGTCATGGTGAGTATGGATTATACCAGCCGGAGACGTGGAGAGCAATGGCCACTCAGCACCGCGCGCCGGGGGTGGGATCAATGGCACGAACAGCGCATTAGGCGGGGAGCAGCCGGTGGCGGTGCCCCTTAGTCACCATGCGAGCAGACGAGATAAACGTGGGCGACCCGCTGGAGAAATGTGAAGACGGATAAGACAGCGAGAGCCCATGCGAGGATGGTCGTCGCACCGAACAGACTCAAGACAGCGATGAGCAACACGCGCTCCAGGCGGGTCAGCGCGCCCACCTTGCAGCAGGCGCCCAGCGACTCAGCACGGGCCCGAGTGTAGCTCACCATGAAGGCAGTTACCAGCGCCACGAGGAAGAGAGCCATCTCCAGGCTGGCGCCCTGGCGGGACTGCAGCAAGGCGAGTCCCAGGATGAGGGCAGCGTCGGAGAGCCGGTCGAGGGTAGAGTCAAGGAAGGCCCCGAATAGCCCATCGCTGCCCGCTGCACGGGCCACGGCGCCGTCCAGCGCATCGAGAGGCGCTGTGATGAGCAGCAGCGCGCCCCCCAGACGGACGCGCCCGGTGAGGAAAAGGGCACCAACGCCGACCTGGAGGAGCAGCCCGACGAAAGAGATAGTGTTGGGATGCACGCCTATACGAACCAACAGCCCGGTGACGGGGGCCAGGAACCCACCGCAGTGCTCACGCAGCCAGTCAGTGAGAGTGCCGGACGATGCGCGCCGTTCAGCCTCCTGCTCCCGGAAATCGCTGCCTGCCTCGCGCACTCTCGCTCCTTTCGCCGTCGTCCTGCTCCTCCCCCACCGCTCGCTGGCCACGGAACCAGCACCGCGGTCAGGCTTCAATGGTAGCCTGGAATCATGCCGGTGTCAACCGTCCAACTTGCCAACAGATGGCGATGGGGTATAATACTCGGCGTTCGGGGCGTAGCGCAGCCAGGCTAGCGCGCAGCAATCGGGATGCTGAGGTCGCGGGTTCAAATCCCGCCGCCCCGACCTTGATTAGCTCACAGCCTGTCGTGATTAGGCGCCGGCGCCAAAAACCACCCCGCGGGGTGGTTTTGTGCTGCATGAGGTAGAATCGGGGTCTCTCCTGGTGCCCCTCGGCTCTGATAGATAGACCTGGCACCACCGGCAATAGTGTGCCAGCCACACAGCGTCTGCGCCACGACGAGTTCCCTGGTCGGCCGCGCGAAGGTCCCCGATCGCGTCACGCGTCCGGTGAACAGTCCTCTCCCCCGTGTGATCGATCGCCCTCCCGCGCTTTTGCTGCCTGCCAGAAGCCCTCCAACTCCTCAATGGAGAGATCAGCGATTTCCAGACCCCGGTCACGGGCCGCCCTTTCCAGGCAACCAAACCTCCGGGCGAAACGAGCGTTGGCCTTGCGCAGGGCCGTCTCCGGGTCCACACCGAGCCAGCGTGACCAGTTCGCGACGGCAAAGAGCAGATCCCCCAGCTCCGCCTCCTGCCTATCCTGCGTCGAGGCAGCCTGCAGCTCCCCCAGCTCCTCCCGCACCTTGGAGATAACCCCGTCGACCTCGGGCCAGTCGAAGCCCACGCGCGCGACCCGCTCGCCGTACGTGTGGGCCTGCTGGAGCGCCGGGAGGGCGACGGGGACGCCGTCGAGGATCGACTCTCGCTGGTCCTTCTCCTGGCGCTTCAGGTCCTCCCAACTCTGGAGCACCTCGCCGGTGTCCTTGACGGCTTTTTCGCCCCAGACGTGCGGATGGCGGTACTTCAGTTTGGCATCGATTCCGCCGATCACGTCGGGCATCTTGAAGGCGCCGGCCTCCGTGGCAATTTGTGTCTGAAGCAGAACTTGAAGCAGCAGATCGCCGAGCTCCTCCTGTAGGCCCTTCAGATCACCCTCGTCGATGGCCATCACGGACTCGTAGGCCTCCTCGAGCAGCCCTGCGCGGAGGCTCTCGTGGGTCTGCTCCCGGTCCCAGGGGCAGCCCTCCGGCGATCGGAGGCGCGCAACGGTCTCTTGGAGGCCCTCGAAGCTGGCGACGTGGATAAACGGCGGCACGTACAGAGTAGTCAGATGAGCAGGTGAGGGCACCTGTCCCGTCCGACGGTCCAGCTGGTATAGCAAACACCGAACAACACGCTCATACGAGGTTCCGGCGGCGTGCACCACAACGACCTCGTGATCATCCGGATACTGATTCATCAATGTGAGTTTGACGGCGCTGGCCATCTTTCGGCTGTAGACTTGGCCGAGTAAGGCGGGGGCATCGGGATTAAGGGGGGGATGATGCAGGGCCGCCAGCTCCAGGGCGTCCATCACCTGGAGCCCATCGAGAGCGTCCAGCCCGAGGGCGGTCAGAGTCGTTTCGACGAAGCTGAGGCCCTCGACAAGACGGACCTCCGTGTCCTCGCGCTCCGTCTGAAGCAGGATGGCCTGGACAGTCGCCTCCCCCACCAGAGGGTGCCCGGGCACGGCGTAGATCACGCCCTCCGCACGGCGACCAAGTTCCATCACGCGGGCCGCCATGGTCGCGTAGACCTCGGAGAACTGAGCAGCCTTTTCATAGAGGTGATCGAATGTGTGGATCGTGACGCCCGCCGGCAGTCCCTCCACGGTGGGGTGGCGCCGGGTTCGCACCCAGATCTCGGAAGCCCCACTGAGGACATCCCACGCCTCCCGGGTCAGGTGACGCGGATCGCCAGGTCCCAGGCCAACGATGGTGATCCTTCCCAAGTGAGCCTCCACTAGGTATGGCACAAAGAAAGGGGCCAGGCATCGCTGCCCCGCCCCCTTGATTCTGCTCAATGCTCAGTTACGAGCCGACGTTCAGCTCCGCCGGGCGTTGTGCGGCATCCACGGCCCTGCCTGACTCATTGCGAGCCAGCTCCAGTGCTCAGGCCAGAACCGCTCAACAGACAGCTTCAATCTAGCGCTTGGTGTACTGCGGCGCCTTGCGTGCCTTCTTCAGCCCTGGCTTCTTGCGCTCCTTGACCCGCGCATCGCGCGTCAAGTAGCCACCTTGACGGAGGGGCGGGCGCAGCTCGGGGTCCACCTCCAACAGCGCACGAGCGATCCCCAACTGAATCGCGCCTGCCTGCCCTCGGACGCCTCCCCCATTGACCAGAACACTGACATCGTACTGACCCGCAGTATCGGTCACCTCTAGAGGCTTCCTCAGCAGGATAACGTCCATCGTTCTGCAGAAATACTCCTCGAGTGGCCGATCATTGATGACAATGTTTCCCTCGCCACCCGGATAAAGTCGCACGCGGGCCGTCGCTGCCTTGCGTCGCCCGACGCCCTCATAGTACCTCGTCGCCATAGAATTCTCCTCCTAACTACAGTTCCAACGGCTCAGGCTGCTGAGCTCCGTGGGGATGATCCGCTCCAGCGTAGATCTTCAGCTTCTTCGCCATCTTCCGGCCCAGACGGTTCTTGGGCAGCATGCCACGCACCGCGTGTTCAATCACGCGCGTAGGATGCTCCTCAAGCATCCGGCGGAGGGACACCTCTTTGAGTCCCCCGGGATACCCAGAATGACGGTAGTACACCTTCTGATCCAGCTTGCGGCCGGTCACGTGGACCTTCTCGGCGTTGACGACAATGACGTAGTCCCCCACGTCCGTCGCGGGCGAGTAGATCGGCTTGTGCTTGCCACGCACGACTTGTGCCACCTTGCTCGCCAGCCGACCAAGGGTCTGCCCATTCGCATCAACAACGTACCAAGCGCGTTGTATGTCCTCCGGTTTCGTCACGTAGGTCTTCTTCACAGTCTCACAACTCCTACTCAATCCATAAGTGCTGATCAGCAGCCGCCCTCCCGCTCCTCCCAGCCCGCGTCGCTACGTCGGCAAAACGACGAGCCCGGGGCTCACCTACCGGAGCCAACCGGCCGCCCAATTAACAATCCTAGTACGTCACCCTCATCAAGCACAACCCGTGCGGCCCGGCGGTCTTTCCAGCCCGGCTCCGCTCGCGGGAGGTGAAGGCATCCGAAAACGCCCTGACAGTCATTCGGCCCTGTCCGACGTCAAGCAGCGTGCCGACGATGCTGCGCACCATTCTATACAGGAATGCGTTGGCCTCGATATCAAATCTCAGAAACGACCCGCGCTCTAGGCCTCCGGAGAAGGGACCGCGGCGCCCGGGTTCTCTATCCCACCCGGCGCGAAACACCCGCCGCACCGTCACGTCACCTTGCGGAGGCTGCCCGAACGTGGCGAAATCATGCTCGCCCACGAGAATCCTGGACGCCTCCTCCATAGCGCTCACGTCCAGGCAATATGGCATGTGCAGGCTGTACCTGCGGGCCAAAGGCCAGCGCATCGCTTCGTTGAAAACCCGATACCGATAACACCGGCGGCGGGCATCGAACCGCGGGTGGAAGTCCGCATCCGCCTCCTCCAACTCGCGAACAGCGATATCAGACGGGAGCACCGCATTCATCGCGCGCTGCAACTCTTCCGTGCTATGTCGCCATCCAGTGTCAAAAGCGACCACTTGACCCACCGCGTGCACCCCGGCGTCGGTCCGACCAGCCGCCAGAATCGTGGTCGGCTCCTGAGTGACCGTCGCCAGTGCTCTCTCCAGGGTCTCCTGTACGGTCGGGACATCCGCTTGTCGCTGGAAGCCAGCGTAGTCCGTTCCATCGTAGGAGACGACGGCCCGCGCTCGCATCGATCCCGTCGCCGTCGCCGAACCGCTAGACCAACTCCAAGAGCACCATCGGCGCCGCGTCGCCCTTGCGGTAGCCCAGCTTATAGATTCGCGTATAGCCCCCCGGCCGATCCACGTAGCGTGGGGCGATCTCCTCAAACAAGATAGCGAGCACGTCGACCCAGTAGCCCTCCTCGTCCTTCACCCAGCGGTGCATCCGCCTCTCGGCGAGACGACGGGCATGGACACCTCGACTGGGATCCTCCTCAGCCGCTGCCAGCCCTCGCTTGGCGAGTGTGATCAGCTTCTCTGCATACCCGCGAATTGCCTTCGCCTTGGCTTCCGTGGTCTCGACGTACCCGTTATAGAACAAAGATGTCACTAGGTTACGGCGCAAGGACTTGCGATGCGCGCTATCACGACCTAGTTTCTTGCCTGCGACACGATGGCGCATTACAATCCTCCAATTTCCTCAAGCAGTTGTGCCTCTTCGAGGGAATCCTTGATCTCATCCAACGATTTGGCTCCTACATTGCGAACGGCAAGCAGCGCGTCCTCGCCCCCCTCGTTAAACATCTCCAGAACTTCACCCACGTTCTTCACGCCAGCGCGGCGGAGGGCATTAAACACGCGCGTACTCAGCTGCAATTGATCGAGTGGCATATCATAGACCTCGCTGGGAAGACCCTCCTCGGCCTCTTCCTCCTCCAGGGCCTCGACTCCCTCTTCCTCCAATGTGAAGCCGGCGATCAAGCGCAAGTGCTTCAGCAGAATGCGCGCCGCCTCTTTCAGCGCTTCAAACGGCTCGATGCGACCGTCACTCCAGATCTCCAAAGTGAGCCGGTCATAGTCCGTGATCTGCCCCACGCGTGCACGATCCACCTCATAGGCCACACGTCGCACCGGGCTATACACGGCATCAATAGGCATCTCACCGATGATTCCGGTCCCTTCGTCGTCGGCTGGCTTGTAGCCCCACCCTTGCTCCACCGTGAAATCGATATCGACCGTGGCATCCTCGTCATCAACAGTCAGTAGCGGAAGATCGGGATTGAGAATCTCGACCTCCGGCGGAGCCACGATGTCACCTGCGGTCACGGTACCCCCACCCGACGCGTGGAGGGACATATGCATCGCCTCTTCCCCTTCCATCTCGACCTTAAGCTGCTTGACGCGCAGGATGAAGTCGAGTACGTCCTCCCGGGCACCCGGGATGGTCGTGAACTCATGCGGAACGTCCGAAATGCGCACCTTAGTAACAGCCGCGCCGCCCAGTGAGGAGAGCAGCACGCGCCGAAGCGCGTTACCAATGGTAATGCCAAAACCCCTCTCCAGCGGGCCGATCACGAATCGGCCATACTTCTCAGAGGTCACATCTGTTTCAATTCTCGGCAGCACTTGAACTGACAAGCGGCGCCTCCTTGCTATCTAGTACTTGCTCAAAGACAACAGCATCGCTGTATGCGACTTCACTTCTATGATTCCACAACTCATCCCGACGTTGTCAGCAAACAAGAGCTCAATCTCTGGTCCTGTCAATTGAAGGTATCAGATAATCAAACCAGAGATTCCCGGCAAATGGAAGGGAGCAACGACCTGCGGTCGTTGCATTCCCTACCGCGAATAGTACTCTACGATTAACTGCTCACTGAGTGTCGTATCGATATCCTGGCGTGCCGGTTCCCTGAGCATGCGCCCGGACATCGCCTTGGCATCAAGAGTGAGCCAATCAACCACACCACCGTCGTCGAGCTCCTTGGCGCGGTTCTTGAAGTAGGTCCGCTTCCGACTTGCCTCGCGGACAGAAATGGTGTCCTCTGGCTTCACCAAATAGGAAGGCGCTTTGAGCCGCCTTCCGTTCACCGAGAAGTGGCCGTGCGCAACCAACTGCCGGGCCTGTGCTCGCGAATCGGCGAAGCCCATGCGGTAGACAACATTGTCAAGCCGTCTCTCGAGAAGCGATAGCAGGTTCTCTCCCGTAACGCCCGATCTCTTCTCCGCCTTAGCAAAGAAGCGCCGCATCTGACGCTCGAGCATCCCGTAGATCCGCTTCGCCTTTTGTTTCTCACGCAGCTGATACGCGTAGTCGGACTGGCGCCGACGGCGGAATCGAGCCACCCACCCGTGCTGGCCGGGGGGATACCCCTTCTTGCGCTCAAACGGGCACTTGGGGGAGAAACAGCGCGTCCCCTTGAGAAACAGCTTCTCGCCTTCACGACGGCACAGCTTACAAACCGGGCCGGTATATCTTGCCATACCCTAAATCCTCCGTAACCTCAATCGCTCTGTACTATGTTCGTCGCCTCTTGGGCGGGCGGCAACCGTTGTGCGGAATCGGCGTCACGTCGGTGATGGACATCACCTCAATGCCCGCTGACTGAATCGCTCGAATCGCCGCCTCTCGTCCCGGGCCAGGGCCGTTAACGAAGACGTGGACCTTCGTCATCCCGTTGTCGACCGCCTCTCCGGCAGCCGTTCTTGCGGCCTGCCGTGCGGCAAACGAGGTGCTTCTTCGTGCCCCACGAAACCCAACCGACCCGCCACTAGCCCACGTTAGAACGTTCCCCTGCTCGTCGGTCAGCGTCACAATTGTGTTGTTGAACGTTGAATGAATGTGAGCTTGACCCTGTGCTACCCTTCTGCTAAATCGTTTTCTCGCCATGCACTCCCCCGCGTATGCCTTCAGGCACGTCTTGAGTCATGCCTTCAGTTATGTCGTTACTCATGCCTTCCATCAGGCCTTCGATTACGTCTTCTTCATCCCGCGACGTCGTCCCTGACCAGCGACTGTCTTTTTCGGCCCCTTGCGGGTACGAGCATTGGTGCGCGTGCGCTGCCCGCGAACTGGCAAGCCACGAATATGGCGAATGCCGCGGTAGCACCGAATATCCTTCAGACGGCGGATGTTTTGCTGCACCTGACGGCGCAGGTCACCCTCGACCTGGTACTCCCGGTCGATAGTCTGCCGCAGCCCGCTGACCTCTGATTCCGTGAGATCCCTGACACGCTTATCAGGATCGATCCCCACCTTCTCCAAGATCTGGTTGCTGCGGGTTCGCCCAATGCCATAGATATAGGTCAAACTAACCTCAACACGCTTGTCCCTGGGCAAGTCTACACCTGCAATACGTGCCATAACTCCTCTACCTCCGTCAAAAATCCCTGATATTGACTGGCGACACACACGTCTCCTACGTCGCCCGCCAACGTTATCGCTACCCCTGACGCTGCTTGTGCTTAGGGTTATCACAAATGACGTACACCGTGCCCCGCCTACGAACGATCTTGCATTTCGGGCACATCTTCTTCACGGACGCTCTAACCTTCATCGACCTTCCTCCCACTGATACCTTCCGGCTTCTACCGACCGCAGTCAACAATGAACAGCAACTCGACAATCACCAATCGGTTAGGATATCGGCCTCGCCGTCGGTGATGGCAATGGTTCGCTCAAAATGCGCCGTCAGATTCCCATTTGCAGACACAACTGTCCAATGATCATCCAGAACTCGCACACGCGGGCTCCCAATCAACACCATGGGCTCCAAGGCTATTGTCATGCCCTTGCGGAGGGGAACCCCTTGACCCGCCTTCCCGTGGTTCGGTACTTGCGGGTCCTCATGCATCTCTCGTCCAATGCCGTGTCCGGTGTATTCACGGACGACCTCGTACCCCCGCTCCTCAACATACTGCTGAATCGCAAAGGAGATGTCCCCCGATCGACCGCCGTCGCGGGCTGCCGCAATCCCGGCCTCCAACGAGCCCTCCGTCACGGCCATCAGTTCCTTCGCCTCTTCGCTCACCTGCCCGACAGCGAATGTCATCGCCCCATCGCCGTGATAGTCATCCAGAATCGTCCCCACGTCGATCGTGATGATATCACCTTCCTTGAGAACACGCCGCCCGGGAATTCCGTGTACCAACTCGTCGTTTACTGAGGCACATATACTGGCCGGGAAGGGATAAGCGCTGCCGGGCGGGTATCCCTTGAACGATGGAATAGCGTCGTGAGCGAGGATCAATGTCTCAGCCTTCTCATCGAGTTCCGCTGTCGTCACGCCGGGCCTCACCCACTCCTGCATCCTGGTCAGAACCTCAGCCACGATCCCGTTGGACCGCCGCATTCTCTCGATCTCACTATCCGACTTCAAGGCGATCACGCCTCTTCCCTCACGGCCTCTATCGCCTCGCGCAGGTCTTCGCTGACCTCTTCCATCGACTGCTCTCCGTCGATCCTGCTCAGAAGATCTTGAGCGAAGTAGTATCCGATCAGAGGTGACGTCTCCTTGTAGTACGTGTATAGCCTGTGCTTCACTGTTTCCGGATTGTCGTCCTCCCGCTGATAGAGCTCCCCCCCGCACACGTCACAGAAGCCTTCTTCTCTTGGTGGCTCAAAAACCAGATTGTAGACTGCCCCGCAGTCCCTACAGACGCGTCGCGCGGTCAGTCGGCGCATCACCTCTTCGTCGCTCACGTCGATGAGCGGAACTAGGGTCACCTCCTGTCCCTCGTCCTCCAACGCGTCGTCCAGCGCCTCTGCCTGCGTGAGCGTCCGTGGGAATCCATCCAGGATCACGCCCGACTCACAATCGGCGCGGCCGATGCGCTCAATCACCATCTTCACAGTGACGTCGTCCGGGACAAGCTCCCCCTTCTCCATATAGGCCTGAGCCATCAGCCCCAGCTCGGTCTCCTCGCCCAGATGATGGCGAAATAGATCCCCGCTGGAGACGTGAGGCGTCCCGAGAACACCGACGAGACGCTTCGCCTGCGTCCCCTTGCCTGATCCGGGTGGTCCTAACAACACAATCACGGTACTCATAATGTTTTCTCATGCGTCAGTCCAGGAGGAAACGTCCACCCGTCCCGACCCAGCAGAGCTACTTAATGAATCCCTCGTAGTGCCGCATCAGGAGCTGCGCTTCCAGCTGGCGCATGGTGTCCAACACCGTACCAACCACGATCAGCAGCCCCGACGAGGTGATGAGCAAGCTGGTCCGGAAGAACATATCGACAATATAGGGCAAAACAGCGACACCGCCCAGGAAGAGGGCACCGACAAGTGTGATCCGCCGATAGATGGCGTTGATGTATTCTGACGTCCGCCTCCCCGGTCGAATTCCAGGAATGAACCCCCCCTGACGCTTCAGTGTCCCCGGCAGGTCCTGCTGCTGGACCATCACATCTGTGTAGAAGTACGTAAATCCTACGACCGCCAGGAAATACAGCCCGCCGTAGTACGGGCTCTGAGCGCTGAAGAAGTTCATGACGGCAGTCGCAAAACGGGCTACCGCCGGAGTCTCCGCCCCGGTGAAGAACTGAGCAATCACAGCCGGGAACGTCAATATCGACTGTGCGAAGATTAGCGGGATCATTCCAGCCGTGTTGACGCGGAGCGGGATGTGAGTGCTCTGCCCGCCGTACATCTTCATTCCGCGCACGCGCTTCCCGTATTGGACGGGAATCCGCCGCTCGCCCTCTTGAATCACCACGATGACAAACATGGTCAGTGCCGTGATGACAAGGAAGATCCCGATCATCAACACGCCCATCCCAACGCCACCGGGCCCCGCCGTCTGAGCCTGTGTCCACGTGCTCAGCAGGTTCTGAGGCACGCGAGCGACGATGCCGCTGAAAATGATCAAGGACAAACCATTCCCTATTCCCTGCTCCGAGATGAGCTCGCCAAGCCAGATAGCAAACATGGTACCGGCCGTCATCGCCACCAATACGGAGACCGTGGACACAATGTTCTCCGGTGTTCCAAACCCGAAGTTGGGCAACACAGGCGTGGCGCTGCCGGCGTTGACCAGTCGAATCTGGCCAAGCGCCTGGAGCAGTCCCAGAGGAACCGTGATGAAGTACGTCCACTGGTTCATCTTCTCCTGGCCAGCCTCACCCTCCTGAGCCAAACGCTCGAGACTGGGAATTATGGGGACGAGAAGCTGCAGGATGATGGATGCCGTCACATATGGATAGACGCCATTTGCCATGACAGAGAAACGAGCTACTGCCCCGCCGGAAAGCATGTCCAACAAGTTGAACAGGCGCGTCGTGCCGCCGGTGCCAGCCAGCAGTTGCTGCAATGCAGCCTGATCCACCCCCGGGACGGGCACGTGGGCCGCCAGGCGGTAGATGATAAGGATCAGCAGCGTGTAAATCAGCTTGCGCCGCAAATCCGGCAGAGTCAAAGCATTCTTAAGAGCTTCAATCATCGTTTGAGTCCTCTGTCTAGCTGTCTATCCTTAAACCAGGTCCGGCCCTCACTATCGCGTGCGATGACCGCCCCGTTGCCAGGGAAGCTCTTCCACGACGCCCCCGGCTTCCTCAATCTTGGCTCGCGCGCTCTTGGAGAAGCGGTGAGCCTTCACTGTGAGAGAGTAATCAATCTCACCACGTCCCAGAACCGCGACCAATTCGTCGGCCCTCTTGATCACGCCAGCTTCGGCCAACGCCTCCGGGGTCACCTCCGCACCCTCCCCAAATCCCGAGAGTACCAATCGCTTGATATTGACCGGTGTGAACTCGACCCGCCAAGGATCACGAAAGCCTGTTCCTGGGGGACTAGGCACGCGCTTCCATAGAGGATTCTGACCACCCTCGAACCCAGGCCGTACCCCACCACCGCTGCGGGCATTCTGCCCCTTGGTGCCGCGCCCAGCCGTCTTGCCATATCCAGACCCAGTACCACGGCCCAGACGCTTGCGCTTCTTCTTCGCTCCCTCTGCTGGTTTCAGCTCGTGCAGCTTCATGACTGCCTCCAACAACTACTCTTGCTCCTCAAATACCTCAACCGACACCAGGTGGCCTACCTTCCTGACCATTCCTCTAATCGTCGGCGTATTGCCCAGTTCCACAGTCTGATTCATCTTGCGCAACCCCAGAGCCCGAACGGTCTCCTTCTGATGGCGCGGGTAACCAATCGGACTCTTGGTCAAGGTGATCCGTAGTCTCTCGGTCATTTCCCTCGACTCCAGAACGGCTTCACCTTCTCCTGGGGCACGCCGCGCTCACGCGCCACATCTTCTACACTACGCAGTTTCCCAAGGCCATCCATCGTCGCCCGCACGACGCTGAGCGCGTTGGTGCTGCTCAAGGACTTGGTGAGAACATCATCGATGCCGGCCGCCTTCATGACGGCACGCACGTTGCCGGCGGCGATGACGCCCGTACCCGGCGCTGCCGGCTTCAACATCACTCTCGCTCCGCCGCAGATGCCCATCACCTCGTGAGGTATAGTGCTGCCCATCAGAGGCACACTTACCATCTCATCTCGCGCCCGATCCATGGCCTTATGAATCGCGTCAGGTACCCCACGCGCCTTTCCAATCCCCATCCCGACACGACCGCGGTTGTTGCCGACGACCGCGACGACACGGAACGAAAAGCGTCGACCACCCTTGACTACATTCGCAACCCGCGTGATATCTACGACGTGTTCGTCTAGCTCATCTCGATTCGCCATTCTGCCTCCGTTACTCTAGAACTCGAGCCCCTTCTCGCGGGCTGCTTCCGCCAGGGCCTTGACGCGGCCATGATACTGGTATCCGCCACGATCGAAGACGACGCTCTCAATACCGTTCTCAAGTGCCCGTTGTGCAACGACCTCGCCCACCAACCGAGCTTGCTCAGTCTTCGACAGGCCATCGAGCTGGCCCCTGATCTCCGGGTCGATTGTTGAGGCGGAGATCAATGTGTGGCCCGCCCAATCATCAATAACCTGTGCATAAATGTGCTCCAAGCTCCGGAACACGTTGAGCCGTGGTCGCTCACGCGTGCCAAATACGTGCCTCCGTATGCGCGCGTGCCGCTTATGTCGAGCTGCTTCCCGATCCACTCCTGGCATATCTCACCTTCAACTTTTCATCAAACCTAATAGGTTCCAGCACCAATCTTGCCAGCCTTACCAGCCTTGCGGGGCACGTGCTCACCAACGTAGCGAACCCCTTTGCCCTGGTATGGTTCGGGCGGGCGCCAGGCACGGATCTCCGCCGCCACCTTCCCCACCACCTCCTTGCTGGCCCCCCGCACAGTTATGATCTTCTTGCGGGGTTCAACCTCGAACTCGATCCCCTCCGGAGGCGCCACCCGCACTGGATGAGAGAACCCCAGCTGCAGGTCCAGCGATCCATCGTCCTCGTGTTCCACACGATAGCCGACGCCACGGATCTCCAGCTTCTTCTCATAGCCCTCCGTCACGCCGACCACCATGTTGAACAACAGCGACCGGGTCAGGCCGTGTAGTTGCCGATGCCGCTGCTGGTCGGTCGGACGACGCACCACGAGTTGGCGGTCCTCCAGAGCAATCTCTATGTCCGGGTGAAACTCGCGCGTCAGCGATCCCTTCGGCCCCGATACAGTTACACACGATCCCTTGATATCAACCTGGACACCCTCAGACAGGGGGACAGGCATTCTTCCCACTCGTGACATCCTATGTCCTCCTTAGACCGGCTACCAAACGTAACACAGCACTTCGCCGCCAACGCCCATACGCCGGGCTTGCTGAGCTGTCATCACGCCCTTGGATGTCGTCACGATGGCGATGCCCATCCCACTCCTCACCCACGGAAGCTCAGTGGCCCCTCGGTAGATGCGCCGTCCAGGCTTGCTGACACGCTTCATTTCCCTGATGACGGGGTGGCGTTCCTTCCTCTCACCCACATATTTCATGTCAATAATCAGGTTCGGCTGCGGGTGGTCATCCGTCAAATGATAGCCCTCGATGAATCCTTCCTCTTTGAGGATCTCGGCGATGGCCACCTTCACCGTGGACGAAGGAATAGTGACCTGCTCATAGCCAGCGATCAAGCCATTACGAATTCGTGCTAACATATCAGATATTGGGTCAGAAATGGTCATTGTATAAGATCTCCCCGCGGCACACTCTCGATACGCCGCCCCCTCGCTACCAGCTTGCTTTCCTCACACCGGGTATCTCACCCTTAAGGGCCAATTCCCGGAAGCAGATACGACACAGCTGAAAGCGGCGCATGTAGCCCCGTGGCCGACCACAACGCTTGCAGCGATTCACCTCTTGCACTTCGTACTTACGATCCTTCTCCCGCTCGATCAACGCTTTTCTCGCCATACTCACTCCTCGTTGCTGATTTGCCCTACTGCCTGGATCGGCGGAACGGCATACCGATCAACTCCAACAACCGGCGCCCTTCCTCATCCGTCTCCGCCGTCGTGACCAGGGTAATCTCCATCCCCCGCACCTGATCGATTGACTCGATGTCGATCTCGGGAAAGACCAGCTGCTCTGTCAATCCTACCGTATAGTTCCCACGCCCGTCCAGTTTGTCCTTGACTCCGCGAAAGTCGCGCTGACGCGCCAACGCCACGTTACAGAGCCGATCCACAAACGCCCACATCCGCTCCCCACGGAGTGTGACTTTGACCCCGATCGGGTCGCCCTCGCGAATCTTGAAAGCAGAGATGGAACGTTTAGCTCGGGTCACAACCGGTCGCTGCCCCGTGATCGTCGTAATGTCCTGTACCGTGTGATCCAGCGCCCTCGGATTGTCCATACCTTCACCCACGCCCACGTTGACGACGACCTTCCACAGGCGCGGCACTTCCATGATGTTGTCATACCCAAACTCCTCCATCATGGCGGGCCGGATCTCATCGCTGTAACGCTTCTTCAGTCGCTGCATCTATCTACCCCTCTAGTTTGGAATCCTCTCGCCGCACTTCTTGCAAACTCGTACCTTGCGTCCGTCCTCTTGTTCGAACCCAACGCGCGTACGCTCATTGCAGGCAGGGCAGACGAGCATCACATTAGAACTATCGATCGGAGCCTCAAACTCGATGATTCCGGGTTGGACCTCGCGACGCCCAGCACGCATTGGGCGCTGGTGTTTCTTCACAACGTTCACGCCAGACACAACCACTCGCTTCTTGTCAGGATTGACCTGCTGGACCTTGCCACGAAGCCCTCGGCCGTCCCCGGAAATGACCTCTACTGTATCGCCCTTCTTGATTCGGTTCACCGTAACACCTCTTGACCGTGCGTTCTACCTAAACCACCTCAGGAGCCAACGAGACGATCTTCATGAAGCCCTTCTCCCGCAACTCGCGGGCAACAGGCCCGAAGATGCGCGTGCCCAGAGGATTGTAGCTCGTCCCCTCCAGAATCACTGCCGCGTTATCATCGAAGCGAATACTGGATCCGTCGGAGCGGCGATGTTCCTTCGCTGTGCGGACGATGACAGCTCGCACAATTTCGCCCTTCTCCACCTGAGCTCGCGGCGCAGCTTTCCTGACGCTGGCGACCACGATATCACCGACACCACCGTATCTCCTCGCGGAACCCCCGGAAACACGAATCACGTTGAGCTCTCGCACACCGGTGTTGTCGGCGGTCCGAATCTGGCTCTCCTGCTGGATCATCTTCCTACCTCCTGGATAACGGATCGCTCCAGGATCTCCTCGACACGCCAGTGCTTCTCACGACTCAAGGGCCGAGACTCGACGATTCGCACAGTGTCACCGGCACGGCAGGCGTTCTCCTCATCGTGGACTTTGTACTTCTTCCGCAAGCGCATCACCTTCTCGTAGAGCGGATGGCGGGCAGACCGTTCCACCTCAACCACCGCAGTCTTCTCCATCTTTGCGCTCACGACTCTTCCAACTAGCCTCTTAGGCTGCCCTTTCACCGTGCCTCCTCCATCATCTCAGCGATCAGCTCTCGCTCTCGGAGAATCGTCTTCATCCGAGCGATATCACGCTTTACCCGCGTGATCTGATTAAAATCCTCTAGCTGTCCCAGATTCAACTGGCGACGCAGAGTAAAATGCTCTCGATGAGCCTCGTCAAGCCTATGCTCTATCTCGTCGGTCGTCCAATCTCGGATCTCTCGCGCCTCTACCATCTATCACTCTCCACCAGCGACATCCTCACGCTTCACGAACTGACAGTCGATGGGCAGTTTATGGGAAGCCAGACGGAATGCCTCGCGTGCCATTTCCTCGGAAACCCCGCTGAGCTCAAACATGATCCGGCCCGGACGCACTACGGCCACCCAGTGATCAACCTCGCCCTTGCCCTTGCCCATCCGTGTCTCGGCCGGTTTGGCCGTGACCGGCTTGTCCGGGAATATCCTGATCCAATTCTTCCCGCGGCGCCGCACGTGACGCACGATGGCGGTTCGAGCAGACTCAATCTGGCGCGCCGTGATCCAGCTGGGCTCCAGAGCCTGGAGACCGTAGTCTCCGAACGTAACCTCGTTCCCTCGGGTCGCCTTGCCCTTCATGCGGCCGCGAAACCGTTTTCGATACTTCACGCGCTTTGGCATTAACATCGTCTCAACTCCCAATCCACCCCTCGTCCGTTAGACGACGAAGGGTTGTTCCTCTGCCTCTTCCTCGGAAAGAATCTCACCCTTGTAGATCCAAACCTTGATCCCGATATTACCATACGTGGTGGCGGCCTCATCCCGAGCAAAATCGATATTGGCACGCAGCGTCTGAAGAGGGACCTGTCCCTCGTGCCGCCATTCTCGGCGAGCCATCTGAGACCCGGAGAGACGTCCCTTGCACTCTACCTTCACACCCTCTGCACCGGCATCCATTGCCGAACTCACCGCCCGCTGCATGGCACGCCCATGGTAGATTCGCCTCTCCAACTGAGACGCGATGTTGTTGGCCACCAACGTGGCATCCAATTCGGGCTGCTCAATCTCTTGCACGTCAATCGAAGCACGCTTGCCCGTCAAGTCCTCCAGGTCGCGTCTTATCTGCTTGACGTTGGATCCCCGCCGCCCGATGACAATACCAGGCTTGGCCGTCCAGACGGTTATCGACACCTGGTTAGGGAAACGCTCAATCTCTATTCGCGAGATAGCAGCACGCCGAGTGGCGGTTTCCTCAATGTGATCTCGGATATCCAGATCTTCGTGCAGAAGGTCAGCATACTCCTCACCCTCTGCATACCAGCGCGACTTCCAATCGCGGATCACTCCGATTCTGAACCCATAAGGATGAACCTTGCGCCCCAAATCCCTCCTCCTTACTCTTTCTCTTCTAGCACGACAGTGATGTGTGATGAACGCCTTTGGACCAACTTCACGCGGCCACGCGCACCATAGCGCCGGCGGCGTCCCTTGCCGGGCATCACGCCCGGCCCCTCATCGGCCACAATCTTCGCCACGAACAGCTCCTCGCGAGGAATGCCGAGGTTCTCCTCCGCGTTCGCGATGGCGGAGCGAATCACCTTCGTCACGGGCCGTGCTGCGGCGTGGGGCAGAAAGGCCAGCACATTCAGCGCCTCATCCGCGTCCAAACCCCGCACCTGGTCAATGACTCGACGGACTTTGCGCGGCGACATATGGATATGCTTCGCCCGGGCGACTACTTCCGTACCCATTGTCCCCTACTCCCTGCGACTCTTCATAACTCGGCCCTTCTTCTCTCGCCTCCGATGTCCTCGGAAGGTGCGTGTGGGAGCAAACTCGCCCAGCTTATGTCCCACCATATCCTCTGTGATGTAGGTAGGGACGTGCCGTCGCCCGTCGTGGACGGCGATGGTATGTCCCACCATCTGAGGATAGATCGTTGAAGACCGGGACCAGGTACGAATGACTCTCTTTTCTCCCAGCCGATTCATCTCCTCGATCTTCTCAAGGAGTTTCGCACTTACAAATGGATAACGTGCCATACAGTTCCTCCCTACAACCTCAGCCCCACCAGCTACCGCCGTCGCTTGCCACGCCGACGGACGATATACTTGTCGGACTGTTTGCTGCGACTGCGGGTCTTCTTACCCATTGTCTTCTGCCCCCAAGGTGTCTTCGGGCTTGGCATACCGATGCCAGTACGCCCTTCGCCTCCACCATGAGGATGATCCCGGGGTGACATAACCGACCCGCGCACCGTCGGGCGCCATCCGCGCCAGCGCTTACGACCAGCCTTTCCCAATTTGATGTTGCCGTGCTCGACGTTGCCTACCTGACCGATGGTAGCCATACAACGACGCTGAAACTGTCGTATTTCGCCACTGGGAAGACGCACGGTGACGTACTTGCCCTCCTTGGCGATGACTTGCGCCGAGGTACCTGCCGATCGGGCAATCTGACCGCCTTTTCCAGGTGTCAGCTCGACATTATGGACCATCGTACCCGTGGGAATTCGCTCCAGCGGAAGGGCGTTCCCCGTCTCAATCTCGGCGTCCGCCCCACTCATGACTCGATCCCCTACCTGCAGTCCAAGCGGGGCGATGATGTACCTCTTCTCACCATCGCTGTAGACGAGCAGCGCGATGCGTGCAGAGCGGTTCGGATCGTACTCGATGCTGTCCACAACTGCAGGGATGCCTCTCTTGTCGCGCTTGAAATCAATCAGGCGGTACTTTCGCTTATGTCCTCCGCCGCGATGGCGCACGGTTATTCGCCCGTGGACGTTTCGCCCCGCCTTCTTGTGCAACGGGCGCAGCAGACTACGCTCCGGTTCAGTGCGCGTTATCTCATCAAAGGTTGGGTCTGTCCGCCCACGTTGACCGGGCGACGTCGGATTGTATACTTTGACAGCCATACTAGATTGCTCCCTCAAACACGTCCATGCGCTCCCCTTCAACGAGCGTGACGATTGCCTTCTTCCAGGGACCGCGGTATGAACGCCACCCTCGCTTCGCCGGCATGATCAGCGTATTGACGTTCGAGACCTTGACATCAAATATGTTCTCGACGGCCCGCTTGATCTCCACCTTGTTCGCGCCCGGATGCACCTCGAAGGCATACTTCCCCAGCTCCGACGCCTGAAAGCGGGTCTTCTCAGTGTCAATCGGTCGGATAATGATTTCGTAAGGATTCATTGCCTACCTGCCCAGAATACGCTCGATAACCCGCAGTGAATCCATAGTTATCAAGATCTTGTCGTGCGACAACAGGTCACGAATGTTGAGGTAATTAGCGTTCAATATGTTCACATTCGGCAAGTTGCGCGCACTCTTCTCCACCGCCTCGTCGCGTTCCGACAACAGCAGCAGCACAGTCCCATCCACACCCAAGGCCCCCAACGCTGCGGTCATCCGCTTCGTCCTCGGGTCCTCCATCTCCACCGCATCGACGACGACAATGCCATCGTCCTTTGCCTTGGCAGAGAGTGCTGCCCGAAGAGCAGCGCGTCGCATCTTACGGGGCATCCTCTTCGAGTAGTCTCGCACTTTCGGCCCGTGAGCAACAGCACCACCGACGAACAGGTTGGCACTACGGCTCCCATGCCTTGCCCGCCCCGTCCCCTTCTGACGGTACCACTTGCGTGTGGTCCGGTTCACCTCGCTGCGGGTCTGACTCTTGTGTGTGCCTTGCCGAGCATTTGCCCGTTGTCTTTCAAACGCCTGATGCATAAGCGGCACGTTGATGGGTGCCTCGAAGATATCGGGGCGCAGCTCGACATCCCCGGCCTTCTCACCCTGCATGTCATACATCGGTATTAACATCGTGAACCTCGCCTCTTCTCACGGGTCAGCTTGACCCCCGCACCTTGCTAAGCTCGGTCGACTTGCGTGCTCGCTTGATCTCTACAAGCCCGCCTCGCGCACCCGGCACGCTGCCGCAGACAGCCAGCAGATTCCGTTCGGGGTCCACCATCTCAACCCGCAGGTTCTGAGCCGTGACGCGCTCGTTGCCCATGCGACCTGGCATACGCTGACCCTTCCACACTTTCGAAGTGTGAGTCGTTCCACCGATAGAGCCTGGTGCTCGATGACGATCTGACTGTCCGTGCGTCTTGGGACCCCCGGCAAACCCGTAGCGCTTGACGCCGCCTGCAAAACCGCGCCCCTTGGAAATGCCAACCACATCCACGTGGTCCCCGACTTCGAACACATCGACGAGGATGCGTTGACCCTCTTCGACGTCATCATCCTCACCCACGACTACCTCTCTCAGATGACGCAACGTAGGGAGATCGTTCCTGTTCAGGTGCCCCTTCTCGCCGCCGGTCAGCTTCCGTGCACTAACCTCCTCAAAACCGAGCTGAGCAGCGCTGTACCCATCCGTCTCAACCGTTTTGACCTGAGTCACGTAACAAGGCCCGGCTTCGATGACAGTGACAGGGACGGCCTCGCCGCTCTCATTGAAAACCTGCGTCATACCAACTTTCTTACCTAGAATTGCCTTCACGATACTACCTTCCTGTCAATCAAGCTAAGCCTGTCACCGCTATCCGGCACTGACAGGGCCTTGCCCGCACCTAAGCACAACGTCGCGCCCGTTGCACGGGCGCCCGTGTGCAGTACAGCCCTGGAGGAGGGAGCAAGAACGTCGCTCCCTCCTCCATTATCTCTCGTCCAGCTCCGACTCTACAGCTTAATCTCGATATCTACGCCGGCTGGCAAGTTAAGCCGCATCAACGAATCGATTGTCTTGTCATCGGGCTCGATGACGTCAATGAGCCGTTTGTGCGTACGGATCTCGAAATGCTCGTGCGAGTCCTTATGGACAAACGTTGATCGTCGAACCGTAAACCGTTCAATCCTCGTCGGTAGAGGAACGGGACCCGATACCTTCGCTCCCGTCCGCTCGGCGGTCTCAACAATCCGCTTGGCGGATTCATCGAGCACGCGATGATCGTATGCTTTTAGTCGAATGCGGATCTTTTCTTGCGTCGCCATGCCTTAACCTAGTCCAAGATCTCGGATACAGCGCCCGCGCCGACGGTCAGCCCACCCTCACGGACAGCGAAGCGCATACCCTTCTCCACAGCAACCGGCTCGATGAGTTTGACTTCCAAGTTCACCCTGTCACCAGGCATCACCATCTCGACGCCCTCTGGCAGTGTGATCTCACCGGTCACGTCCATGGTCCGGATGTAGAACTGGGGACGATAGCCAGTGAAAAACGCCTTGTGGCGTCCGCCCTCGTCCTTGCGTAGCACGTAAACCTCACTCATGAAGTGATAGTGAGGCTTAATGCTTCCCGGTGCCGCAACGACCTGACCGCGCTGCACCTCGTCACGATCCACACCGCGCAGCAACAGCCCAGCGTTGTCACCGGCAATGACGCGCTCAAGCTTCTTGTGGAACATCTCCATATCGGTGACGACCGTCTTAATGGGGTCATCCTGGAGGCCAACGATCTCGACGTCAGTCATCGGCTCCATTGCACCACGGGAAACTCGCCCAGTGACAACCGTACCGCGTCCCTTGATGGAGAAGATATCCTCGATGGGCATGAGGAAAGGCTTATCCTCGTCCCGGAGTGGTGTGGGGATATACTCGTCAATCGCGTGCATCAACTCCCAAATGCACTGATACTCCGGGGCCTCGGGGTCGTCGCTCTCACTCTGCAACGCGTTGAGCGCGCTTCCACGAACGATGGGGATCTCATCCCCGGGGAAGCCGTAGCCATCGAGAAGCTCTCGCGTCTCCAGCTCCACCAACTCGAGCAGTTCCGGATCATCCATCAGGTCGGCCTTGTTCAAGAAGACGACGATGGCTGGCACATCAACCTGGCGAGCCAGAAGCACATGCTCTCGCGTCTGCGGCATCGGCCCATCCGCCGCCGAGATGACGAGAATAGAGCCATCCATCTGCGCCGCGCCGGTGATCATGTTCTTGATGTAGTCGCGGTGCCCTGGGCAGTCAATGTGGGCGTAGTGACGGTTCTCCGTCTCGTACTCCACGTGGGCGATGGCCACTGTCAGGATCTTTGTCGCGTCACGGCGGAACATCTTCGCGTCGGCTTTCGCCACCTGGTCATAGGCCTTGAAATCGGCCAGACCCTTGAGACCAAGAACCTTGGTAATCGCGGCCGTCAGCGTGGTCTTACCGTGATCAATGTGCCCGATTGTACCCACGTTTACGTGGGGCTTTTCCCGTTCAAATACTTCCTTCGCCATGTCTCACTCCTTTTTACTCGTGGTGTCTAGTGCTGCTTACCAGCCTCCGCCTTCTATAAGTGCGTCCATTCGCTGCTGGCCGACTTGTGCATAACGATCAAATTCCATTGTGAACATTCCCCGTCCCTGTGTCAGGCTGCGCAGCCTAGTCGCATACCCAAACATCTTCGCTAGAGGGACGAAGGCGCGTATCGCCCGTATATCTCCTGCCCGCGAAGCCATCTTTCGTATCTCCGCACCCCGCGCGTTCAGATCCGACATCACATCGCCGGTGTATTCTTCCGGCACCACGGCCTCCAGATCCATGAGCGGCTCCAAGAGCACGGGCCTGGCCTTCTCCAAAGCCTCATCGAAGGCTTTCGTGCCAGCGACCTTGAAGGCTAGCTCAGAGGCTGATTCCTCCACGACCTTCACATCGACTAATCGCACCCTGATGTCGACCAACGTATAGCCGACCAGGACGCCACTCTCCATCGCCTCGCGACAACCTTGCTCCACAGCCTCTGCAAAACGCTGGGGCAGTGCCCCCTCTGGCACCACGCTCTCAAAGGCAAACCCCTCTCCCGCGGGCAGGGGTTCAACCTCCAACTGCAACTTGGCAAAATGAGGCCGCCCCCCGGTTTCCCGGTTGAACAGCCCTTGCCCCGTGGCCTTCTCCGTGATCGTCTCTCTATAGCTGACCCGCGGCCGACTTATGCGTCCCTCGACGCCAAACTCGCGCTTCAGACGGTCTGTGAGGATCTCGAGGTGGAGCTCCCCCATCCCCTTGATCAGTGTCTGACCAGTGTCTGGATCCGTCTCCACAACAAACGTGGGATCCTCCTCCGCCAGTCGCTGCAGGCCCTCATTCAAGCGTTCCTCGTCAGCCGCTGATTTCGGCTCAACAGCTACCGAGATGACAGGCTCCGGGAAGGAGATCGACTCCAGCACGATCGGCGCATCGGAGTCACACAGCGTCTCCCCGGTAAATGTGTGCTTCAAACCAAGCGTCGCCCCAATGTCACCTGCCTGTAAGGCGTCTACCTCCTCGCGGCGGTCGGCAAACATGCGGAGCAACCTACCGACGCGCTCCTTACGCTCTTTGACCGCGTTCATAACCCGAGCCCCTGCCTCCATCTCCCCTGAGTAAACACGAAAATACGCCAGGCGGCCCACGTAGGGATCGGTCGCGATCTTGAAGACCAATGCTGCCAACGGAGCATCGGAATCCACCGGGCGGCTCTCCACCTTCTCAGTATATGGATTCAGACCCTCAACGGGGGGAACGTCCATGGGTGAGGGAAGATAGTGGACCACCGCGTCGAGCAGGGGCTGGATACCCTTGTTCCGCAGAGCCGAACCGCACAATACAGGCTGAAGCTTCCCAGAGAGAGTAGCCTTCCGCAAGGCCCGTCGTAGCAGGCCAGGAGAAATTTCCTCGCCCTCCAAGTAGAGCAACATAAGCTCGTCATCCGTCTCAACGATTCGCTCTACTGCCTGCTCTCTGGCCTCGTAAACGGCCTCCTCAATCTCTGGCGGGATGGCCACCTTCTCCGGCCTGGCACCCAGTTCATCCGACCACACCACGCCCTGCAAGTCTAACAAATCAACGACGCCGCGGAACTCCTCCTCTTTCCCGATAGGCCACTGGATCGGGACCGGGTTGGCAGCCAGGTTGTCCCGCATGGTCCCAACGGCCCGCGAGAAGTTGGCCCCCAATCGGTCCATCTTGTTGATGAAGGCAATCAGTGGGACCTCAAAGTTCTGCGCCTGCCGCCAGACTGTCTCGGATTGGGGCTCTACACCCGCCATGGCATCGAAGACAACCACGCCTCCGTCCAACACTCGTAGACTGCGCTGGACCTCTGCGGTGAAGTCAATGTGCCCTGGTGTGTCGACAATGTTGATCTGGTGGTCTTGCCAGAAGCACGTCACAGCCGCCGCTGTGATCGTAATACCGCGCTCCCGCTCCTGCTCCATCCAGTCGGTGACTGTCGTACCCTCGTCCACGCTCCCCATACGGTGGGTACGACCGGTATAGAAGAGAATCCGCTCAGTCGTCGTCGTCTTGCCGGCATCAATGTGGGCAATAATCCCGATATTTCGTATGCGGTTCAGTGGGTGTCGCTTGGCCATTTTCTGGTTCTCGTTGAAAGCCTTCAGACACCCTGACTGAGCACGCTATCCTTGTAAATGTTCTAACGATAAGAAACGAATCTCTACCAGCGGTAGTGTGCAAACGCCCGGTTGGCCTGCGCCATCCGGTGCATCTCATCTTTCTTGCGATACGCCATGCCATTTTCGCTGGCTGCGTCCAGCAATTCGGACGCCAGTCTCTCCGCCATGGAGTGACCCGGTCGGGCCCGAGCAGCGTCCAATAGCCAGCGCATAGCCAGACTCGCCTGCCGTCCGCGGGGCACCTCAACGGGAATCTGGTACGTCGACCCACCAACACGTCGAGGCTTCACCTCAAGCGAAGGCCTTACGTTTCCCACCGCCTTCTCCAGAATCTCCAGCGCAGGCTTGCCAGCTCGCTCCTCAATGCGATCAAGCGCGTCATACATGATCCGCTGCGCGACGCTCTTCTTGCCCCCCATCATCAGTCGATTGATAAAATCTGAAACTAGCAGGCTGTCAAAGCGGACGTCTGGCTGGACAGTTTGCTTTGGTGCTTTGTACTTTCGAGGCATGATAAACCAACCTTCTCCAACTACTCGGGCTTCTTTGTTCCATACTTCGAGCGCTGCTGATGACGTCCCTCCACACCCTGAGCGTCCAGGACGCCGCGCACGATATGATAACGAACACCGGGCAAGTCCTTCACACGCCCGCCACGCACCAGGACAACTGAGTGTTCCTGAAGTGAGTGGCCCTCACCGGGGATGTAGGCAGTCACTTCGATGCCATTGGTCAGCCGCACGCGAGCGATCTTCCGCAGGGCGGAGTTAGGCTTCTTGGGCGTCATCGTCCGCACCTGGGTGCACACACCTCGCTTCTGGGGCGCGCCATCCGGCTGTTTTGTGCGCGTCTGCTTGAGAGAATTGAACCGATAATGAAGTGCCGGCGCTCTCGGCTTATCTTCCTTTTCCTCTCGTCCCTTGCGAACCAACTGGTTGATTGTAGGCACCATCATCCTCCATCAGAGTGTTTGAAACTAGTACTTCTTGTGAACGTCTTCCTGACTCAGAGAGAAGGGCCATCCACCCGTATCGATGGCCCTCTCAGTGATCACTAGCCTCGTAGACTGTCAAGGGCAACAGGACAGTGAAGCTGCTGCCCATGTAACGAGCGCATATTCTACCACAAAGCAGACAGAAGTCAAATGGGTGACGATAGCCCGACGCTACGTCAGCGGCATCACCGCCTCTCAATCCAGACATCTCAGACGGTTCCGCCTCCCCCTGCCGCTTGTTACCGTCGGAGATCGAGCAGTCCCATGCCGATCCGAGGTGGCCTCGTCTTCTCCTCGTCCTTGCCAAAGCGGAGCACATCTCCATCACGCGTAATCGCCTCGATGCCCAGTCCCAGGCTCTGCATTTCCTTGACCAACACCTTGAACGACGCCGGGACACCGACCTCTTTCACTGGCTCCCCTTTAACGATAGACTCATAGACCTCAACACGGCCCTGCACATCGTCCGACTTGACTGTGAGCATCTCCTGCAGCGAGTGCGCAGCCCCGTAGGCTTCCAGAGCCCAGACCTCCATCTCACCGAAACGCTGACCACCAAAGCGAGCCTTCCCGCCCAGCGGCTGCTGCGTAACCAGACTATAGGGCCCTGTGGATCGCGCGTGTGCCTTGTCCTCGACCAGGTGGTGCAACTTGAGGATAGGCCTGAATCCAACCGTCACCGGGTGCTCGAACGGCTCACCGGTCTTGCCGTCGTAAAGGGTCATCTTCCCGAGAATGGGCAGTGGCTCGCCGAGTTCAAGGCCTATCTGATTGGCCAACTGCTCAACCGACTCCGCGTCGAGATCAGCAGCGTCTTGGCCGTGATCCTGCAGCCAGATGCGCAGACAGACAATCCTCACCCGTTCATCCGCCTCGGACAGCTCCACCACGGCACGTTCATCGTCCTCGAAGACCAACAGAGTATCAGGATCATGCCCCTGCTCTCGGAGCCACTCTCTGAGAACAGCTCGTCGGGCATACACTTGATCTCTCATCAATCGACCGAGTCTGTAATCGCTGCCTTCCAACCATCCCAGGATATACAGTAGGCGAGCTTCGTCCTCGGACTCCAATGAATCGAGAGGATGGTCCTGGGCCTTTAGCCAGGCCCATGCCCGCTCGGTGATCTCCTCCCACGCTCGGTCAACGAGCCATGCCCGGGCAAGGTCAGCCTCGATCTGCGTCTCCGTGGCGCCGTCAAACGCGGGCGAGACGGCGTGGAAGCCGAGACGAGAAGCGGCCCAGCCAAGATGGGTCTCCATGATCTGCCCGATGTTCATACGCCCTGGAACGCCCAGAGGGTTAAGCAAGATATCGATCGGCGTCCCATCGGCCAGGAAGGGCATATCCTCAACAGGCACCACCTTTGAGACCACTCCCTTGTTCCCGTGACGCCCCGCCATCTTGTCGCCCTCAGTGAGCTTGCGGAGCTGTGCCACGTTCACGCGAACCCTCTTCTCGACGCCCGTGGGCAAGTCGCGGTGCTCCTCACGGTCGAAGGCTTTCACGTCAACGACTGTCCCCCGCTCCCCATGGGGCATGCGCAAGCTGGAGTCCTTCACGTCGCGCGCCTTTTCTCCAAAGATGGCACGCAACAGCTTTTCCTCAGGGCTGAGTTCCTTCTCCCCCTTGGGCGTGATCTTCCCCACCAGGATGTCCAGCGGCCCCACCTCGGCGCCGACACGGATGACACCCTCTTCATCCAAATCTCGCAACGCCGTGTCACCAACGTGCGGGATATCCCGAGTTATCTCCTCCGGACCCAGCTTCGTATTTCGGGCCTCGATCTCGTGCTCCTCAATGTGAATAGAGGTGAACTTGTCCTCATGAACCAGACGCTCAGAAATGAGAATGGCATCCTCGTAGTTGCCACCCTCCCAGGAGAGGAAGGCGCAGAGGACGTTCTGCCCCATACCGAGCTTTCCGTCCCGCGTGGATGAGCTGTCGGCTAGGACGTCCCTCTTTCTGACGCGCTGGCCTTTGTAGACCACCGGTCTCTGATTGATGCAAGAACTCTGGTTGGAACGCTCGAACTTGCGGAGGGTGTAGGTCTTGAGGCCATCCGCGTGGCGGACAACAACCCTTCGCCCGGTGACACTGACGACCTCGCCGTCATCGGCGCTCAGGACAACCTGTCCAGAATCGCGTGCCGCCGGTCCCTCGACACCAGTGCCGACGATTGGTACCTCCGGTTCTAGAAGCGGCACGGCCTGTCTCTGCATGTTGGAGCCCATCAAGGCACGGTTTGCATCGTCGTGCTCCAGGAAGGGAATCAATGCCGCTGAGACCCCAACGACCTGGTTCGGAGCCACGTCCAGGTAGTCAACCTTCTGCGATGATACTGTCAGAAAGTCTCCGGCGTGACGGACCGTGACACGTTCATCCAGGAAGTGTCCCTGATCGTCCAGGCCAACATGGGACTGAGCAATCATGCATCGGTCCTCCTTGTCGGCCGACAGGTACTCCACCCTGTCCGTCACCACCGGCCTGACGGGGACTTGCTGACGAAGATCAAGCGCCGCAATCTCCTCGGCCAGCTCGGGAGTCACTTCCGCGCCTGCCTCCGCGATCACCTCGCCAGTCTCCCGATCTGCAACATCCTCGCGCAGCGTGTGACCAACCAGCGCCTCCACTGTAGGATCAACCAGTCGCACGACCTTTCGATAGGGTGTCTCAATGAAGCCAAACGGGTTGATCCGGGCGTGAGTCGCCAGGCGAACGATCAAGCCAATGTTTGGGCCCTCGGGGGTCTCCACAGGGCATACGCGCCCGTAATGCGTATAGTGGACATCGCGTACCTCAAAACCTGCGTATTCTCGCTTCAATCCTCCAGGACCGAGAGCCGACAGGGTACGCTTGTGGGTCAGTTCTGCCAGGGGATTTGTCTGCTCCATGAACTGCGACAACCGGCTGGACCCAAAGAACTGTCGGATCGCCGCAACAAAGGGGCGGATGTTGATTAGATTGACAGGCGTCATGGACTCTGAGTCGCGGCTGGACATGCGATCCACCACAATCCGCTCCATACGACGGAGGCCTACGCGCAGTTTGTTCTGGACCAACTCACCAACCGTCTTGATGCGCCGGTTGCCCAGGTGATCGATGTCGTCCGCATCCTCGACGCCATTATTGATGCGAATCATGTGCCCAACAATAGCCACCAAGTCCTTCTTGGTAACCATGCGATGATTGAGGTCCACGTCGAAGTTCAGGCGCTGGTTCAGCTTGTAACGCCCCACACGCTTCAGATCGTAGCGACGCGGGTCGAAGAGCTGTTCCTCGAGGTATTCGCGCGCATTGTCCATCGTTGCGGGGTCCCCGGGGCGCATCCGGCGATAGAACTCGACAAGCGCCTCCTCGGCCAGCGTCCTGTCATTCTTGGGGTTCCAATCCGGTTCCTGACGGAAGGTCGCCGGTATGTATTCGTGGTGGGGGTTACTGTCAGAATCCTCGAACAGCGCCAGCAAGGTCTCGTCGCTGCCATCCCCCAGGATGTCGTCCCCGGTGCCATCATCTACCGCCGCCAAAGCTCTCAAGAGAATGGTCACGGGGAGAATGCGCTTGCGGTTGAAACGAACTGTCAGATAGCCGGTCTTGCGAGATCCAAACTCGAGCCAGGCACCGCGGTCAGGAATCAGCTTCGCTGTGCACAGTCTCAAGCCAGTGGATCGGTCCTCTTCGAGATCGAAGTAGACGCCAGGCGAGCGGATCAGCTGACTGACAACTACGCGCTCAGTACCGTTGATGATGAAGGTACCGTTGTCCGTCATCAATGGGAAGTCGCCAAAGAAGACCTCCGACTGGATGATCTCGCCGGTCTCACGGTTGCTGAGCGCCACGTCCACGTACAGTGGAGCAGCAAACGTGATATCACGCACAATGCACTGCTCCCGGGAGTAGCGGGGTTCCTGGAAGCGATAATGCAGATCAAATTGGGCCTCCCGAGCAGCAGTGCCCGGCAGGTACATCTTTAGATTGCCGTTGTAGCTTTCAATGGGGGAAATCTCATCGAATAGCTGAGCCAGACCCTCTTCTTGGAGCCAGTTGAAGAACTTAAACTGGATCTGAAGCAGCGGTGGCAGTGCCTTTGCGGCAGTTATTCGCGCATAGGACTTACTCGCCGTATAGGACATTCTTTAACCCATTCCTCCCAGAACTCTTTAAGGCGTAATATGCAGAACCATTATTTTATCAAAGAACAGAATTTTGTCAAACACGATGGTCGCGTCTCCACAGCGAGATACATCAGACCCTGTGTCGCTGCACCTTTTCCGATCAACTCGCACTCCGGACCCAATGCCTCTGAGAAAACGACTATCAGCACAGATATGTGGACTGTCACCTGGCATACGTATCATCAGTCACTGGCTAATCCTCTAAGCCACCCTATCATGATAGGCGAGGTGTGTGACTGAGACAATCAGCGCACAACACCTCTCCTCCTTTCCTTGGCGGCAGGCCCCCTGAGTCCTCAGGGGGCCTGCCTTTGCACATGAAGGCTCCGGTCCGCAAGCCGGCTCACTTAGACCGAAGCCCCAGCCGATGCGCACCCTCAATCATCACCTTACCAGAACGGAGACCCTCTCATTGAGGCTCAGCTTCATCTGTGCGAGGATTCGCTGCTCTTGAAAGCCCTCATCCTTCAAGACCGGCACCAGCGAGTCCGCCGTCCCCGGCACTGAAGTCTCGATCAGTCGATTGGGAGAACTCCCGAGGCTCGCGACGCCCAGCCGGACCAACTCAACCGCTAGGACGCCCCCGCCTCCAGGCCGGATTAGCACTTCCATCTGATCCGGAAACGCCCCATGCTTACGCACAGTCCGAACCCCAGCTCTGGTGCCGCCATCCTCTGGCACCACCCACCAGATCTCGTCCTCACCCTTGAGCCAGTGGTCAACCCTGCGCGCCCAGCTGGGGCGGTAATCTTCTGGCTGAATCTCCAGCAATGGACGATGCTCCTCAGGGACGAAGTCCTGGACCACGCCGATCAAGGCATCCGCGTCGGATCGGCGCCCACGCCGCATTGGCAAACTCGGTTGAAAGCGCCCTGCCTCCCTAGCGCCCCCGACTCGCAGCAAGTGATGAGTCCTCCCCACCTCGCGGAAGCCAAGGCGCTCATACAGCCCTCGCGCTACATCATTCCCCACCCGGACTTCCAGGCCCACCCACTTCGCGCCACGTCTGGAAATGACCTTGATCGCCCTGTTCATCAGGGCTCGGGCAATACCCCTTCCCCGGTGATCGGGATGAACGACCACATTGCCAACCAAATACCCACCACCGCTGCGGGCGCGACGGATTGATACATTCCCCACGATTTCATCATCCGTGACCCACACGAGCCCAGGCGCCGCCGTCGCCCTTCCCAGGAACGCCCACACCCACTGAGTGATCGGCCCCCCACGAGCGAAGCGCCGCATACGCTCCAACGTTGCCCGCCCCGCCGGGTCCAGACGATCCCCGAACGCTGCACCGATCAAGTCGACCACTGCCTCAAGATCGCGGAACGGGTCCAGGGCACGAATGCTGCCTCTAGGATGCGCCTTCTGATCAGCGATTGTCATGACCGACCCTTCACCGGCAACAGGTTCACTCTCCCATCCCGGTACACATCCGCGGCCAAGGAGCATGCGGCACCAACAACAAATGCTGTACGATCTCGCGGACTGCTACACCGCCAGCCTGGGTATCGGACCGACCGTGACGGACCAGCAAAGTGTCTCAAGATCGAGTCGCAGTTCAAAGAGATGGTCGCCCGTTGCCACGACGTTGAAGCATCGCTGCCCGTCCTCTTCCCAGCGCCGACCAAGCCCTTCAACAACCAGCCAAGTCCCGTGCCACTGGAAGCGCCGTGGATTCACCTCCCCATCCCTGGTAAAGGTCGCCTCTACCGCAGTTGCCTTCCCACTCATAGCTCGCCCTCCAGATAACGTCGGGCCAGGTCAAGCGCGGCCTCCGCTGCGCGCGCCTTATTCCCCCATCGGTCTTCCCCGAACACGTGTTGTTCGATATGATCACCGTCCTCGGCGGCGAGACCGATGTAGACCAGCCCGACCGGCTTCTCCTCCGTGCCACCGGTCGGTCCTGCGATCCCGGTCACAGAGAGTCCGAGATCGGCGTCCATTGCCGCCCGCACCCCTTCGGCCATCTCCCGGGCCGTCTGTGCGCTCACAGCCCCGTACCGGGCCAAGGTCTCGCCGCGTACTGAGAGCAATGCCTCCTTGACGTCGCTCGCATAGGCCGTGATCGAACCGCGGTAGTAATGAGAGCTGCCCGGGACATTGGTGATGCGATGCCCGATCAGACCACCGGTGCAAGATTCGGCCACGGCAAGGGTCATGCCCTTCTCGTCAAGGCGCATTCCGACGACAACTTCTAGCTCGCCCTCCGTAGGTGGCATTCCGAATTCCCGATAGGTCCCTGTGACTGGCGTTTGAGAATTGCTTCCTCGTACAACTGGCCCGTCCGCCCTAACGCCAGGTCCCATAAAAGAAACCCCCACCGAGCTGGTGGGGGAAGATCGCAACCGGACGCGCCCTGCTTGCCGAAAAGAGATATGGTCTTCAAGAACCCGCACTACCTACCGCGAGTACCCCCAAGGGGATTCGAACCCCTGTCGCGGGCTTGAAAGGCCCGTGTCCTAACCAGGCTAGACGATGGGGGCGCCTGCAGAATATTCTACCACAAAGGGCATATGCGTCAAGCTCGAAGATTCCCAGATTGTTGTCTCCAGACTGTTGTCCCTTACCGCCTGGCCTCTTGTTCGCTGGCATCCAGGGTTTCCAAGCTCCACAGCTCGCTTCCAGACGTAGCGTCCATCTCGAAGTTCTCCACTGACGGCCGAGCCAGAGCAACCCGCAGCGACGTGTACAGAGGCAGGGCGGGAACATCCTGAGAGAAGATGATCTGCGCCTCTTGATGCTGGCGGCGATAGGCCGGGGTCCCGGGTAGCGCCCGACGCGCCGAGAGACAGGCATCATCGTACGGGGGGCTGCGATACCCGGTCACATTCCCGCCGTTCCAGGCATCCTGCTGAGGCACTTCCGAGGAAAGATAGCGCTCACATAATGGCTGCCCGTCAAGCCACCACGTCACCGCCGCGAGATCAAATCGGCGCCCGAAGAGAGGCCCTTCCGATCCGTCGGTAAACAGCTCCCAGCGAGGCCTCGTGTCAACGGTGATGCCAATCCCGCAGTCAGCCAGCTGAGCCCGCAGCATGCGCGCCGTCTCCAGGCTGTCCTCGCTATCAGAAGACCCCAATAGAACTACGTTGAAGGGCTCGCCGTCTGAGATGCCCTCGACACCCTGCGCCTCCCGCACACCATCGCCATCCACATCCCGCCACCCGATCTCATCCAGCAAAGCACGTCCACTTTCGGGATCGTAGGCCCAACGGGTAAGGCCAGTTGCAGGGGAGAGTGGATGCGCCGGCGGCAAGTAGCTGTCCGGGGCCACGCCCTGACCATATGTGATCTCATCGACCAGTGCTTGACGGTCAATACACTTAGCGACGGCCTGACGCACTCGCGTGTCGGCGAAGAAATCAGGCCGGGCATACGTGTGGCTGGATTGGACCCCGAAACTCAGCATTGTCATGCCTCTGCCGGGTGCGGATATGATGTCAACCAGGCCGTCCACCTCGCTCCGGGTGAGGAGCGGCATCAAGGCAGAAAAGTCCGCATCGTGGGTGCCGACATCGCACGATCCCGACAGCAACCCGGCAGCTACTGCCCATCGGTCCGGCTTGATCTTGAACAGGACTTCATCCAGGTACGGAAGGCCCTCATCAGCGCGGAAGTATTCGGGGTTTCGGGTCACCTTGATATAGTCACCCTGCGCCCATTCGTCGATAACGAAGGGCCCCCAACCCATGGGCCGGCGGCGGGTGGCATCATAATCAGTCAGGTCGCCCGGGGGACGATCCGCCAGCTGATGGTGCGGCAAAGGAGGGAAGAACCGTACGGCGTATAGGGGATCCATGAAGCCGGGCAAGCCAGTCCACTGGGTATGCCATTCGTCTTCAGCCCTGTAGCTCGTCGTCCGTTCTGTTACGTAGCGATAGCCAGGCGTGGCAGGATCCGAGGCCACCTCGAAGGCGAATTCTGAGTCCTTCGCGGTCAGGGGCTCACCGTCAAACCAGGTGACATCCTTGCGCAGGGAAAAAGTAACCTCGAGACGGTCCATCCTCAGCAGCCCTCCCTCGAACACCACTTCACACCCGGTGGTGTAGCATCCCGAAGGCCGAACCCGCGCGCCGTCCTCCAGTTCCACTACGTCGCCATTGGCATCGACGACACGTTGACCACGACGGACGTACGTCGTGCGCGTGACCGCATCGCCATCTGCAAGACTGGGCAGCTTCTCAAGAATGACGGGCTGGTAGCCGTAGTTGCGCTGATCAATGGGGCCATCGTAGATCGCTTCCATCACATGGCGAGTCGCCGGGAGTTGAGAGGCACCGTAGAGATACAGCGTATCGGGCTCGCCCACCAGGCAAACTGTCAGGACCTTCTCCTGTGCCGACCGAGATGAGGGAGCTGGTGTTGGGATGCTCGTGGGTGTAGCGGTAACCACCACAGTCTCCGGCGGCGATGTCACGGTCACCTCGACCACACGCGGCGAACATGCGCTCAGCAACAAAAACAGCACACTAACTGTCATCCGGACAAGGCGCCTTGGACTCATCTAACCCTCCACGGTCAGTATAACATCAGGGTAATGGCCGTGCAACTTGCGACTTAACCTCAAAGACTCCAGGAGAAGGCAAGGCACCCGGGTGGCAAGCGGAAACCGCTGACAGTTGAACAGGCTTCAGGAGGGAACAAGCCGATGCTCGCACGGCTTGCGGTGCGGAGCCAGGGTTGATCTGCAGCGATGGCACCGGAATCCAAATGTGCCCGTTGATCACCCTATCATCGTCTCCCGGGGAGTGCGCCTCCTATGCCAGGAGGTGCTCAGAGACAGGAGACTAGTCCCAAGGCAGGAGACGCTGGAGCTTCAACCTCCAGGAAAGCCGTCGGATGGTCCGCGCAGCATCTTGCGCATCGTCGCCGACAATACGGTGAGGACTGTAGATCGCCGCCTCATACTGGGCTAGGAGCGCGTGTGTCTGTCCGGCCCCCAGAGGTAGGAAACCCGTCAGCGACACAGCACGCTCTGCGGCGGTATCGGCAGGCGACGGGGGCGCGCCGAGGCGCGTCAACGCACGGGTGATCTCGCCGTAAGCTCGCTCCAATGGACTGAGTCGGGCGCGCTGAGCCCAACGACGAAGGACAGCCGGGGGATTCCAACCGATACGGCGTACGCCAATCTCCAGAAGGACGGGGAATGGGGGCAGCTTGCGCGCACGCTTCTGAGTTCGCCATATGAGGACGATCAGAATCAAGCCGACCAGAACCGCTGCTACCCAGATGAGCTCCCGGGCCCTCTCCCAGGGGCTAGCCGAGGGGGTCGGCACCGCACCACCAGGACCGATCTCGTCAAGACCTTCTAGATCGGCCAGGCGCTCCCGCCAGCGGTCTTCAGTGTCGCCCCCCGTGGGCACGCGCAGACGGCCCTCATCCTCTGTCTCGATCTCCCCGAGCGGCCGGCGGATGGGATCCTGAGAAACCGTCGGCTCAAACTCGACCCACCCGAAACCTGGAAAATAGACTTCTGGCCAGGCGTGGGCGTTTCGCTCATAAACAAGGAACGTGTTCGTGCCACTCTGGTGCTCGCCCTCTGCAAAGCCCACAGCGAGCCGGGCCGGGACGCCCACCGCCCGGAGCAGGATTACCTCGGAGGAAGCATAGTAGTTGCAGAAACCAACCTGACCATCGAAGAGGAACCAGTCCAGAGGTTCCTGGTCAGCGGCAATCGTGTCCGTGATCGTCTCGGTATAGCGGATGTTGTTGCGCAGATATCGAGTGACGGCAGCGACTACGTCGTAAGCCGTGTCCTGGTCCTCAGCGATCTGCTCTGCCAACTCCCGCGTACGAACAGTGACTCCCTCTGGTAGCTCCAGATAGCGGTCCATAATCCACTGCGGATAGTCGGTACCTGCTTCTCGCAGCTCCGAGATCGTCATATCGGCGACGGAAGAGCGAACCCGGTACGTCCCGCCCGCTTCCATCGGCGGCGTGGCGTGGATGGAGGCGATGTCGGCAGTCCCGTCAGGGTTCTGTGCTAGGTCAACCTCAACTCGGCGGCTGATCCAGCGAGGTTGAGGTGCAACGTAGAGAGTCACCATGGGTTCAGAAGAGGTGAAAGTGAAGGTCATCGTTCGGCGCCCCTCGAGCTCTGGGAACTCGAACTCGCCTACGCGCGCATCGACGCGCTGCGTCGACGTGAGCGCCCCTGTGCTCCACTTGCCATCCCCATAGCGGTCGTAGACCCTTGCTCGCCAGTAGTAACGTACAGGAGACGGTGCAACAGACGCCTGGACGGAGGCAACGAGGGCATCGGATAGCTCACGCCCACGTCCGAGAGAGAAATCGTCACCGTAGTAGTCGGAAGCCGTGATCGTCGCACCTTGCCGCCGAAGGGAGGCAAAGAGCTTCTCCGTGCGCGCTTCCAAGGGACTTGTGGCCCTATCCCAAATCCTCCGCGCCGCTGGGAAGACATCCGCCATGGCGGGTACAGTCCATGCGAGGAAGATCACCACGACAACAACAGCGGCGATTGAGAAGCTCAGATCCAGGCCTACAAGCGGCGGTATCCGAGTCTCATCCTCAACCCAACGCCTCCGTAGTTGCAGGAAGGTCAGACGGGCCACCAACAGCAACGAAAACAGGAAGTACGCCGCCAGATACCAGATCCCCCTGGGACGATATGGGTCGGAAACGTGAATCAGCAGCGCTGCCAGTCCTGGTGGTAGAATGACTCGCCAGGGGCTGGCCCGCCGGGTCAGGGTATAGCCTGCGTGCACGCTCAAGGCCCAGGCCAGAACGGCCATCGTGAACAAGAAGAGAATGGGATCGTACACCGGTTCCTGCTGGGCAAACTGATTTACCGTGTGTACCAGCCGGTTCGCAAGAACCACGAGTCGATCGCTCCACAACGCATCCTGCGAGATCTGACCCACAGTCCGCCCTAGCTCCCAGGGAACAACAAACAGGCCATAGAGCAGCGCGAAGATCCCAGCCACTCCAGGAGAGAACAGACTTAGCCCGAGAGCCAGTCCTGCTGCCAAACCGAGGAAGACGAACGTGTGTACAATGGCCAGCTCGTCAACCCACTCCGTCGCGACCAGGCGACCGCCAGCGGTCAACAGGGCAACCGCGAGCAAGAGTACAGCGGGCACGTCCCACCAGCGAGATCTACGCATCGAAGGCTATCCCCTTGCCATCCGCCGCACAATCTGGGCACGGCTGAGGTTCGACCGCCTCATGCCAACCACCTCCGTCTCGAGACTGAGTACAGTTGCCAGATTAGCGCCATTCCTAATCTGACAGACCGGCACGCCGGCGGCGATGATTTCATCCGCCAAGTCCTGGGTCCCGGGCGCTCCGCCGAAGGACTCCGCATCGATGAGCACGACCACGGGTCGCAATCCACGCTGCGAGAGCAGGTCTGCTGCCAGAGCCACCTTACTGTCAATACTGGGCGTGACGACGATGACTGTGCTGCCCCGCGGCATATGCTGGGCATGTGCCGTCATCAAGGCCGAGATAGGCAGGTCCCCTTCCGACTGAAGAGGGGCGAGTGCTTCCAGAATCTTGCCCAACTGACGGCCCCCACGGTCCGGTGGCAGCACATCTGGGGTCTGCTGGGGCGCTCGATGGTAGCTAATCAGGCCCACCGCCCGGTCACGCCGGAGGAAATGGCGAGCCAGAGAAGCTGCGATGCTTACGGCGTATTCCTCAGTAGAAGGGGGAAGCATGACCTCCCGCCAGGGGGACCAAATCGCCTCCACGGCCTGACTCGGCGGCGAGTACGGTTCCTCGGCCTGCACACGAGCCTCTGCATCGAGCAAGACCCAGACCTCAGCCAACGGATCGAGCTCGAACTCCTTGACGATCAGCCGGTTCCTCCGCGCCGAGCTGAGCCAGTGGATCCGGTTCAGCGGATCCCCGGGCACGTACTCCCGCACGCCCGACGCATTCGGTGTCACCTGATGCGTGCGTAGCTGCAGAGCCTCACCGCCGGGCAACAGACCGGGAGGGCTGGGAAAAGCCTCAACATTGACCATCATTGGGTAAATTAGCAAGGAACCCTGAGACGGAAGCGTGCGGCTAACGGGGAAGAGCCCGAAAAGATCGCCAGAGACCAGATCGGTGGGGCCCAGGGAGAAGATGCCACGTTGCACCAGCCGGCTTCGCGCTCGATACGTGCGTTGTTCTCGGGGTCCAATGAGGGTAAGCACACGGGATCCCCTGGAAGCTGGTAGATCAGACCGGTCGCGGACGTGAACCCACAGCCGCGGCAGGCGCCCTCCATTCTCGACCGTGAAGCGCTCTTCAAAGACTTGTCCCACGTGCGCACGCAATGCGCGGGTGGTGCGCGTGACCGTCACTCTCCGAAGCGACAGCCGTGACCAGATCCAACTGACCACCAGCAGGAAGACCCATAGGTAGCTCAGTCGAGCATAGACGCCTAGTCCGGTCAGCGCCAGCCCGAGCAGGCTGAGGCCAAGCAAAACCAGTACAACGCGCAAAGACGTGGTCACAGGTTTCCCCCAAGTGATTGTACCAGCTAAACCCCGCTCCTGCTAGCCCGTGTGCTCGGCGACGAAGGCGGACCAAGGACGATGGGGATTCCCACGTTTTGGTGGCCGAACCGAGAGAGCATCGTGAACGTCACCCGCTTGCTGTGGTAGGATCCGAGGCCCGCGCCAGAAAGTCGAAGGCGGCAAGACAATCTAGTACTGCCTCTCGCGACCAAGGATCATGAGAGCCAGAGAGAGGGCGCGACCAGCTCGCTCCAGCTTGTCCTCCGAGACCGACTCTGGTGTATCGGCCGAAGTGTGAGAGGTCGACCGCCATCCCTCCCAGCTCAACCCGACGTGGGGTACGTCCTGCCCAATCTCTGCGGCGTCCTCCTCGAACACAATGCTGATGTCCAGAGGATCGCCACTCCGCTGGGTCCTCAAGTCCATCTGCTGCGCTGCCCGCTCCATCAACCCCGCGAGCCGCGCGCTGCCCCCACCAGAGATTATGAGACGGTCGCCCTCCCCTGCCCCGAGACCGCGCAGGTTCACAACCGCCTCGACGTCGAAGTTGGTGGAGAAACCCTTCTTCGCCTCGAGGAATCGGAGAGCCTCCTTTTCCGGGGATACCCATTCCCCACCCTCCAGCCCCTCCCCACTGTACGCCACGAAGAGGAAGGATCGATAGGGCTGATACCCGGAGTCCCGCATCGCTCTGATGGCCTCCAGCATCACTGCCACGCCGGAAGCGTTGTCGTTAGCGGCGGGGGAAGGGGCAGCGGCAGGAGTGGGCGGAGGTGCATCGTATTGGGCCATCAGTACGATCAGCTCGTGATCCAGCTTGGCCGCCTCAGCACTGGGTGCACCTTCTATATGCGCGGCCTCGCCCGGGAGATGGCCAATGACGTGTCTGACGGGCACCCGCTCGCGCACGATTATCTCGACAGCCATCGAAACCCTGGCCTGGGTCTCGATATCGAGCACCTCGTCGACGTCCAGATCCGCCACCCGTCCCCGAAGCTCGCTGACGGTGTGCCCCGTATTGTTGATCAACCGGTTTGCAGTCGCTTCACTGACGTACAACAGGGGCTTACTCCACTGACGGTGTCTTGCCGAGAGCGTCGAGCTGCGCAACAGGTCAGCGGCGTCCTCAGCGACGACCAGAAACCCACCGCAAGACCGATAGCGGAGATGCTCCAGGTCATCCTGAGAGAGTAGCAGCACGATCTCGCCCGAGAAGTCGAGTCGATCTACAGCGGCGTAGGTCCCGAAGAGGGCCCCGGTTCTCCTAAGCGGGCCCAGGCCAAGGACGCGTACCTCGCCTGCGGCCTGCCCCCGGTTCTGGATGTATCCGGGATACTCTGCGAAGTCCTCGCGGTAGCGCAGTGGGGGCCCTTCATCTTCAACGACCAGCGTCGGAGCAGCATTGAGAGCGGAGAAGGATCGCGGTCGCTGTTGGAAGTAAGTCATCTCCTCGCCTGCGGGCTGAAGACCCAGCGCCTCAAACTGCTGGGCGATGTGGAATGACGCCCCGTACATCCCATCCGTCCCCAGCGCTCGGCCCTCAAAGCTCGGCAAGGTGAGCGCTCTGACGTGCTCATACGCTCGTTCGCCGTCGAAGCTCGAGGCCTGCTGACCGTAGAAGGCGACGGCCCCCGTGTTCGCCTTCACCCAAGTTCCCCCTGCGATGAGCAGAACAGCGCAAGCGACTGTGTACCGATTCACGAGTCTGGTGATACCGACGCCCACGGTCTCCACCAGACGGCGCACCCCCTCTCCAAAGAGGTTGAAGCCCAGGATGGCCACGAAGAACGCAAGGGATGGATAGACAGCCATCCACGGGTACGACAGAGCGTACCGTCTGACGTTGCTCAGCAACGCCCCCCACTCCGGGACATCTGAGTAGTGATAGGGCGGGGCCATCCACTGGAGGTCGGCAAAAGCCCCACCGCCAATGAAGATGCCGACGAATCCCAGTTCACCCAGGAGCATAAGCACTGCCCCCATTTCCAGGGACGTGATGGAGATCAGGGGCGATAGCAAGTTGGGCAAGACGTGGACGAACAGTATGCGGGGTACTGTCAGGCCTGTCGCGACCGCCCCCTGGATGTACAACTTGGGGCGAATGGCCATCACCTCGCCGCGGACGAATTGCATGACCTCCCCCCAACCGACCAGACAGAGACTAACAACGAAGGGGCGGAGCCCCTGTCGGATGCCCAGGGCGAGGATGAATGTCATAGCCAAGAGCAGTGTGGGAAAGGCAGCTGTCATCTCGGACAACCCCATCAGGAGACGATCGATCCAGCTGTCACTCCACCAACCAGCCAGTGCGCCGAGAAGGAGCCCGATTCCGATACGTGCAGCCACCACCAGGCCAGCAAGCAAGAGGGTCTGCTGGGCCCCGGCCAGGATCAAGCTCATCATGTCCCGTCCCAGCACATCAGTGCCCCAGGGATATCTTGGGCCAGGCTCAAACGGCGGCATAGTGAGCTCCCCGTCCTCATAGGTCAGTCCCCGCGTCGTGTAGGGACTGTAAGGTGTCGCCTGTGGGCCGAGAAAGAAGATCACCAGGAGCGCGCCAACCAGGAGCGCTCCGATCACAAAGGGCACATTCATGACCGTGGACCGCAGCCAGGAGCGGATTCGCCGGGCCTGATACCCGGTCGACGACGCCTCGATGACTCCACCGTGGGCCTCTAACACTGCGCGGAATGAGCTCTCCTTTTCTTCGTCGTCGGAGGCCGAGAAGAGCCGCGTGATGGGATTCTCGCGCACCATCGTCAGCAACGCCGTTGCTAGTGACCGTAGCCCGTCCAGTATGCTTCCGTGCTCCAGCGCCGCCTGCTGTCGGCGCGATTCTCTTAGCCTGGGGTCAATGGCGCCGTAGAGTGCCTCCAGGATCAAGTTTACCAGAATGAAGAGCACGCCCAGGCAGAGGACGAGCGCCACCGTCAAATCATCGTCCTGTTTTGATATCGCTTTGAGCAGCGTGAAACCGACACCAGGCCAGCCGAAGAAGAACTCCACCACGGGCAGGCTGCTCAACGAGAATCGCAGCGACATGCCAATGGTCGTCAGAATCGGTATGGCGGCGTTCCTTAGGACATGCCGGCCCATCACGAGGAGCTCCCGCAGCCCTTTGCTCCGTGCCGTGCGGACGTAGTCCTGCTCCAGGACCTCACGGACGGTAACGTACGTCACCCGGTAGATCTGAGCAATTGGGCGCGCCGAGAGCACGAGCGCCGGCAAGACCAGGTGCCTGTCCCATCCGAATCCTCCCACAGGCAGCACACGATGGCCGAGGAGCCGAGTGACTCTGATGGCGGCCAACTGGAGCAGCAATGCAGCGAAGAAGCTAGGGATTGACACACCGACAATGGAGGCCAGCGTAGGCAGCAACGACCACCCGGATCGCCGGCGGGATGCCGACCAGATCCCCAGCGGCACCGCCACGGACGTGGCTAGCGCCAGGGACAGGGCCAGCAATCCGAGGCTCTTCTTCACCAGGCCCGGCAGTACCTCAGCGATGGTCAATGAGGCCTGGGTCACGCCAGCAGCCGTTGAGGTCCCCAGGTCCCCGTGCGCCAGCCGCGCCACATACTCCAATGTATCCGACGCTGACGCCCGGATAGCATCCTGTAAGGCACTCCCCCGGGCCATGCCCAGACCCAGAAAGCTCAGGTAGACGACGGTCAACAACACGAGAATGCCGAAGGCAAGACGGCGAGCGGTGAAGACTGCAAAGCCGGTCACCCTGGTCCAGGCGACGGGCAAATTGCCTCTTAGGGGAATGGAGCACTCACGTCCAGATCGCGAGCCGGCCTTTTCGACTGCGGGTCTCATAGTTGCTCTCGGCGCTAGTAGTCGCGCTCCCGTCCCAGCGTCATCAGGGCCAGACTGGTCACCCGACCGGCTTGCTCCAGTTTCTCGGGCGATAGCCTGTCTACGGTGTCCTCCGGACGTCTGGCGAGCTTCTCCCATCCCTGCCAATGGAGGGCGACCTTGGGGGCTTCTTGCCCGCTCTCATAACGGCTCTTCTCCTCAAACACGATGCTGATGTCAACTGATTCGCCGCCTCGCTTCGCTTCAACGCCCATTTGAGTGGCGCACCGAGTCAGAAGATCGGACAGGCGCATGCTACCCTCGGCGGAGACGGTGAGGCCGTCGCCATCCCCCGCCCCCAGCGCTCTGAGGTCTACGGCGGCCTCAACGTCGAAGTTGCTTGAGAAACCCAGCTTCGCCTCGAGGAACCGCTCCACGTCGGGCGGGGCGGCCCACTCTCCTCCCTCCTGGCCCTCGCCACTATACGCCACGAAGAGGAACGTCCTGTAGGGCTGGTATCCGGACTCCTTCATGGTCCGGATCGCCTCAAGCATCACGGCGACACCGGAAGCGTTGTCATTGGCTCCGGGATAGCCAAGCCCATCAGGCGTTGCCGGGGGTGTATCGTACTGAGCCATGACGACGATCATCTCATCGTTGAGGCCGCCATAGCGACTGTCGGAGAGGCCCGTCCAGCTCCCCAGAACGTGCCGGACGGGCGTGTTCTCCACAATCGCGCCCTCAACCTCTAATGAAGCGGTGACACCGAGGGGCAGATCGAACACCTCGTTGACATCCAGTTTTTCCTCAATGTCGCTGACGTCGCCGATGTCATGACCGCTCTCCTCCAGGAAGCGAAGAGCCGTCTCCTCCGTGATCCACAAGCTAGGGATGTCCTGCCCTCGACCGCTACCAGTGCCGAATATTGAGTAGTGCGGGTCACGGGCCGACAATGTGAGCCGCCGATCCAGCGGCGCCTCTCTGGCGGCAACAATGAGAATGCCCGCGCACGGAATAGTCCGCATCAGATCCGCCTCGTCGGGAGACAGCGTAAGCAGAATCTCGCCAGAGAAGTCAAGCCCCTGCAGCAGCTTGTAGCTCCTGACCATCGTGCCCTCTCTGGTGACTGGACCAAAGGCGACGAAGCGCACAGGACCTTCTCCAGCTCCGAGGTTGCGGTCCGGACTCACGTACTCGACGTAGTCCTGATGGTACTGTAGAGGCGGCCCGCCATCGTCAATCGTCAGCAGCGGCGGGGCCTGCAGTTGCTCAAACGAACGGGGGCGATGCTGGAAGTAGCTCATCTCCTCTCCAGCGGGCTGGATACCCAGGGCCTTGAACTGCTGAGCGATGTGGACCGAGGCCGCATACATCCCCCGACTGCCAAGCGCCCGTCCGTCATAAGCAGAATGCGCCAACGCCCCGGCCTGCTCGTAAGCCGCTTCTCCGTCGAAAGTCTGGGCCTGATTCAAGTAGAAGGCCGTTGCCCCCGTGTTCGCTTGAACCCAGCTGATGCCGACCACAGCCAGGATGGCTGCCGCTATTGTGTATCGATTGACCAGACGATTGATCACCACGCCGATGCTGTCAACCAGCCGGCGTATGCCCTCGCCGAAAAGGTTGAATCCCAGGATCGATACAAAGAAGGCAAGACTTGGGTAGATGGCCATCCAGGAATAGGAACGCGCGTAGCGGCGCACGTTACTCAGCATCGCCCCCCATTCGGGAACGTCGGAGTAGTGATAGGGTGCCGAGAAAGTCTCTAGCTCAGCGAAAGCGCCTCCGCCGATGAAGATCCCCACGAACCCCAGCTCCCCAAGGAGCATGAGTACGGCGCCCATCTCCAACGACGTGATGGAGATCAACGAGGAAAGCAGATTGGGCAGCACATGGGCGATGATGATCCGCGGTGCCGTGAGCCCAAGGGCCACAGCACTCTCTATGTACAACTTGGGCCGAATGCTCATCACCTCGCCGCGGACGAATTGCATCACCTCGCCCCACCCAACCAGGCAGAGGGCAATGACAAAAGGTCGAAATCCCTGCCGGATGCCCAGCGCAAGAATGAACGTCATTGCCAAGAGCAGCGTGGGGAAGGCAGCGATTATCTCCGTTAGCCCCATCAGGACGCGATCGATCCACGTGTCGTTCCACCAACCCGCGATTGCCCCCACTAGGAAGCCCACTGCTACACGCGCCGCGACGACCAGGACAGCCAGAAGGAGTGTCTGTTGGGCGCCCGCGAACACGAGACTCATGATGTCGCGTCCCAGTACATCTGTGCCCCAAGGATACACCGCATCAGGCTCAAACGGCGGCACACTAAGCTCACCATCCTCGTAGACAAGAGACTGGGTTGTGTACGGGCTGTGGGGTGCCATCTTCGGCCCCCAGACGAAGACGACGAATAGAACCCCCACGAGCATGGCGCCGACAATGAAGGGTACATTGGTGACTGTCGCGCGCAGCCACGAGCGGATCCGCCGGGCGCGGTATTTCGCGGACGAGACCGCCATGGGCTCACCTCGGTCCTCCAGCACCTCCCGGAAGGGATTGTCGGCATACCTGGATTCCTCCGAGCTGAATATGCGCGCGAGTGGGTTGTCCCGTACCAGATTTACGATGGACATCACTGCCGAACGGAGCCCATCGGAGAGCGTCCCCCGGCCCGTCTCCGCCCGCCGGCGAGTGGACTCCCTTAGCCGGGGGTCGATGAGCTGGTACAGAGCCTCCAAAACCAAGTTTACCACGATGAAAAGAACACCCAGACAAAGGATCAGTGCGACGGTCAGGTTATCATCCCGCTTCGAGATCGATTTCAAGAGAGTGAACCCCACGCCCGGCCAGTTGAAAAAGAACTCTACCACCGGCAGACTGCTCAAAGAGAAGCGAAGGGACATCCCTATGGTCGTCAAGATCGGAATCGCCGCGTTCCGCAACACGTGCCGTCCCATCACCAGCAGCTCGCGGAGCCCCTTGCTCCGCGCTGTGCGCACGTAGTCCTGCTCCAGGACGTCACTGAGGGTGACGTAGGTCATGCGGTAGATCTGTGCTACAGGACGGGCAGCCAGGACGAGGGCGGGCAGGATGATGTGCCTGTCCCAGCCAAACCCTCCTGCAGGCAAGACCCGATGGCCCAGCAGGCGTGTCAGCCGAATCGCCCCTAGCTGGAGCAACAGTGCGGCGAAGAAACTGGGCACGGAGACACCGACGATCGAGACCAGAATCGTCACCAGCGACCAACCTGAGCGACGACGCGTGGCCGCCCACACGCCTAATGGCACGGCAACCGCGGTGGCCAGTGCCAGCGATGCGGCCAGCAGCCCCAGGCTCTTCTTCACCATCCCCGGCAGCACATCGGCGATGGTCACGGAGGCCTGCGTCACACTGGCCGCCACCGACCTGCCCAGATCACGGCGGGCCACTCGCCCCACGTACTCCAGCGTATCCAGAGCAGACGTATTGAGTGCTGCGGAAAAGTCCTCGCCTCGAGCCATGCTGAGACCCAGATAGCTGAGAAAGATTACGGCCAGCAGCACCAGAGCGCCAAAGGCCAGACGTCGAATGACAAGGGTGCCAATGCCGATAAGTGTATCCCGGCGCCGCGATGACAAGGATCGTTGCACTATGCGTTCCGTTCCTTCCGCTCGGTCCAGTGTGTCTTCATTCATTCCGTTGCTCTCTCACCTTCATTCGGCGTCACTGAGACACCACCATCTTTGACCAAAAAGCCATCGACAGCCAAATGGTTCCAGGCTTCCAGGACAGTCTCTTGCCGCTGCGCCCCTTCGGGAGGCTGGGGTACCACTCTCATGGCACCGCTCTCTGATCGCGGACGACCGGACCACTGACCGCTAGCTTGCATAGGGAACCGAGAATCCCCCTGGGCGAAGCGGCAGATCAACGAACATCGCTCCGCTGTCACTCGACTATCAAGAGATTACCTGAGTGACACCAGCGGGGTTCACTCACCAGGTGCAAATCCAGTTGAACGAAAACGGATGGGCGTGGTATAATCTATAGGTCCGCTAAGCATTAGGATGGAGGTTACATGCGAATAAAGCATCAAACACGTCGAATAGGACTTATGGTCTTTGTCATCGCCTTGCTCTTCGCAACAGGCTGCACCAGCTCCTACGAACGGAGCGAAAAACCAGCCGGGGATTGGAGCCGCGGGTTGCTCCTTGGAGAGAGCAACATCAAACAGTCCGCCGCGCTCCAGGTAGACACGGAAGGGCGGGTTCACATGGTCTGGATTGAGATTCCCTCCGGGGAGCAGGGGACTCTCCGCTACGCCCAACTCGATCGGGAGGGCCGCGTCACGGTGGACAAGGCGCTTCCCATCGATCTCGCTCAGCCACGCAGGCCACAGCTACTCGTAGATGGGGATGGTGACCTTCACCTGGCATTCCTCCACCGTTCAGATGGAGAACAGCTCCTGTACCACGTGCAGATCGACTCTGCGGGGGGGACCACAGAGCCCGTGAGAGTGTCTCGGGACGGTGAACACGTGGACGGCTTCCGGATGTTCCAGACCCCGCGCGAAAAAGGGCTGCAGTTCGTCTCGGCTAGCGAGCTCGACAACGGCGATGCTGGCATCTATCATCACGCCTTCGACGGGAACGGCATCAATTCCACCCACTTACTCGTGCCCGAGGGGATCGATCCGTTCGTCCTGGTCGAGAGTCCTTCGTCGTCCGGCAACTCCGGGACGACCCACCTCATCTGGCTGTATGGAAAGGGCTTCTCCAAGAGGGAGATCTACTACGCCAGGCTCGAAGAAGGCCAGCTGACCCCGTCGAACGGTGAACACATCACCACCTTTGGTTTTTCTGAAAGCGCCGCCTATCAGCCCCCCGTCCTTGGCCTGGACTCGGATACGGTGTACGTCTTATGGTCGATACAAAACATGGGGGGCGGCCTCACGCCGACCGCCGCGGACACCTACTACATCAGCTTTCTCCCCGGAGAGCCCTCGTACTTCGACCCTCAGAACCTGAAGCTTCCCTCAGAACACCGGCCTGACCACGTGGCGCACACCAGCCCTTACCAGATCAGCGAGCTGACTCTACTATCGCCTGACATCTACAGCACCGACTTCATCAATGCGCCGGCAGTGGTGGCGAGCAAGAAGAGCGAGCTCCCTATCGTTGTCAGCCTGATCATCGAGAGCGCGTCGAAGCAGTTCATGCAGCTGGGGCTTGCGGTTCTCGCCGATGGGGAGGCGGTCGGTTATCAGCTTGCCAATGAGACATCGAATGCCTCGGTCTTGCCAACCTTGGTGGCCGACCAGGACGGCAATCTTCACCTCGCGTGGCTGGACACCGCCGGCTTCCGACGCTACAAAGTCTACTACGCCACCACATCCCCCGAGGCCACGGCCTGGCTCAATCGCACGACGGTAGAGGACGTGGGAGAACGCGCTGCGACGCTGGCGTTTGGCGTCCTATCGGCCATCGGCTTCCTGCCTCTAACGCTGATGTGGAACGTGCCGGCCCTGGTATTGCTGGTCGTGTTCCACCTCATCTCGCATCAGGAGTTCCTCGACGAGCTTGGCGCAAAGATCGCCCTGGGAATCTCCTTCGTCCTCTATCTGGCTGTCAAAATGCTGTTTCTGCCCGGTTTGCTCTCCGGTGGGACACCTTTCGTCTACCTCGTGCCTCAAGAGATGGCATCCATGCTGGCGACCATCATTCCTGTACTAATCAGCGTCGTGGCGTTGGTGGCATTCATCATGTATGTGCGCCGTCCAGACCAGGGACAGCCACCGGCGCTTTTCAAGGCATACTTGATCTTCGCCCTGGTTGACAGCGCTCTGACGGCCATCCTCTACGCTCCTCGGTTCTTCAACCCGAGGGGCTAGTGCAGCGGCGGATCTGGAAACCCTCCCTGCACAGGCGCATCCTGTTTGCAGAGTCCACGCAGCTCAGGCGGGACGACCAGATCCGCGGAGAGGCCCCAACGTCAGACCTCAACGGGTCCGCCCCAGGGCCACGAACTAGCGATCGTCGGCGACCCGTGTAGAAGCGCCTACTCCCGACCTAAGAACCAGAAGAGGCGACTCATAGGCATCCATGCCCCGTCGCCTCATCATGCGTACGTGTCTAGCCTGTTGTGAATCCTGACGCTACCTTAGTCCACACCCAGCGATAGCCCCACTGGGGATTCAAGTTTGTCCCGTCAGAGCGGCAGAAAGCCTTGAAGGTCTTCGGATCGCACGACTCCGACCGGACCCGGGACACGAACCGCACTAACTCGAGCCGGAGCAACGGTCCCGCAGACGCTTCACTTCTTCTCTTATCAGGCTAGCCGCGTCCTCGGAGTCGCGGGTCGAAGGCGTCACGCAGTCCGTCGCCCACAAAGTTGAAGGCCAGCGTCGTCGCCGTGAGCGCGATGGCCGGCGGCCAGAGCACATGGGGGTGGGCCCGCATCGAGCGCTGTGCCTTGTTGACCATCATCCCCCAGCTGGGGAATGGCGCGTTGACGCCGAGGCCGATGTAGCTGAGGAACGCCTCGGTGAAGATGTACCCGGGGATCGCCATGGTCTCGGCAATGATGCAAGGGCCCAGGACATTCGGCAACAGATGTCGGAAGATGACGCGCGTGTTGGAAGCCCCGATGCTCTCCGCGGCCAGGACGAACTCCTTCTCCTTGTTCGCCAATACCTGCCCCCGGGCGATCCTGGCTCGGTCAATCCAGTAGAAGGCACCGATGGCAATGAACACGAATAGCATGCCGCCCATCTGCTGGTCGAGTCTGACCAGAGGAGCTGCCACCCCACCGGTACCCCGCGCCGCCACGGCCTTGAAGTAGACCTGCAATAGAATCACGAAGATCAAGAAGGGGAACCCGTAGATGATGTCGACAATGCGCATCATGATGCTGTCAACAACGCCCCCCAGGTACCCCGAGATCAAGCCGTACGTGATCCCGATGACAAGGCTCACCGCCGCGGCGACGAAAGCCACTGAGAGGGAAATGCGCGTGCCGAAGATCACGCGACTGAGGATATCCCGCCCGAACTGGTCGGCCCCCAGAAGGTACCTGGCGCCCGGCTCCTGGTAATTGTCCGCCAGTTTCTGATCGTCGATCCCCTCCGGCGCGAACAGGGGAGCAAAGATGGCTATAATCGTGAGCAGAATAATGAAGATTCCGCTCCCTACAGCGATCTTGTTCTTGAGAAACTCACGCCAGGCATCTCCCAGGGGACTACGGGGCTTCCGCGCAAGCCCGGAAGGTGCCGCTGTCCGCTTTCCATTGACCTCTGCCATAATGTTCTCCCTCTATCATCAAACGCTGCTGATCACCACGCTCGGCTTGGAGCGCAAGTCGAAGCCCACGGGCCATACAACTCCCGCATCTCCCAGCCGATGGGCAAGCAGCCGTCACGTATGTCAAATCACTCGTACCGAATGCGCGGGTCGAGCCAGGCGTAGGTGATGTCCACAAACAGGTTCGCCGACACCAGCAACAGCGCATAGGTCAGAGCCGTCCCCATGACCAGTGGATAGTCTCGGTTGTTCACGCTGTCCACAAAGTGCCTGCCCAGGCCAGGAATGCCAAAGATCGTCTCAACCACAAATGTGCCGGTCACCACCGCAGCCAAGACCGGCCCCAGGTAGGTAACGACCGGGATCAGAGCGTTCTTGAGCGCATGGCGCCCAATCACGACCGCCTCCCGTAGGCCTTTGGCGCGCGCGGTGCGAATGTAGTCCTCGCCCATCACCTCCAGAAGGCTCCCGCGCGTGAGCCGGGCGATGCCGGCCGAATACGCTGTACCCAGGGTGACAACGGGCAGGACCCAGTGCGCCGGCGTCTCCCAGCGGGCGACGGGGAGCCATCCTAACTTCAGGGCAAAGATCAGAATCAACACCGGGCCAAGAACAATATTAGGGACGGACCGGAAGAAGATGGCGAGGAATGTGGCCCCATAGTCTATCGGGGTGTTTCGATAGAGCGCAGCGATAATGCCGCTAGGCAGACCAATGACGACCGCCAGCGCCATGGACAACACCCCCAGCTGAGCCGAGACCGGCAAAGCCCCGCCGATGATGTCGTTGACCGTCTGGGTGCGGAACTTGAGCGAGGGCCCCAGGTCGAGGTGGAGGAGGTTCCACATGTAGCGCAAATACTGCTGCCAAACCGGCTCATCCATGTGGTACTTCGCCTCCAGGTTCGCCCGGATCTCCGGTGGCAGCGTCTTGTCTCCAATACGATCAAAGGGGCCGCCGGGTATAATTCGAACCAGCGTAAAGGTGAAGATCGTCACCGCGAGAAGGACCGGGATGAACTGTAGCATGCGGCGGATAATATACTGGATCATTGCGTCCTCCTATGCGTCAGAAGAGAGGCTGTGCGGCCCTCCTGAGAGGGCCGCACAGCCTGGTTGTGCATCCTAAGCCAGAGCTACTGAGTGGCCGCCAGCTTGGCCTCCCAGTCAATGGTCCACTTGTCCCAGTGCTGGCCGCCGAGGGCCTGATACGTGCGGTTCAGCCACGGTTTGTTCAGGCGCACGGTGGTGTAGTAGTAGATCGGCGCGTACGCTGCCTCTTCCTCGGACAGGATGCGCTCGGCCTCGCGGTACATCTCCGCGCGCTGGTCCTGGTCCGTGAGCTTGCCGGCATCTGCCGTGAGCTCATCGAACTCGCTGGGTTCGACCGAGCTGCAGGTCTCGTCCACGCAGTTGCGGCGGAGGCGGTTCGCGCCCTCCTCGCAGTTGAAGACCTCATGGACCCAGTTGTTCTGGTCCGCGTAGTCGGCGCACCAACCGAGGCGCCACACGTGCGCCATCTCTGCCAGCGGCGTGGTCTTCTCGATGGTGTCCAGGTAGACGCCCCACTCCTGGTTCTGAATCTCAATGTCGACGTTCAGTGTGCTGCTCCACATCGAGCCGATGGCCTCAGCGATGGCGCGGTGGCCCTCGCTGGTGTTGTGCATCAGCGTGATGGTGGGGAAGCCCTCACCGTCCGGGTAGCCAGCCTCGGCCAGCCACTCCTTGGCCATCTCAGCGCCCATCTCAGGATCCAGGGCCCACGGCGCGATGTCGGGATCGCCCGCCACGTTGCCGAAGATGCCCTCCGGTGCGAACGTGTTCGCAGGAAGCTGGCCGCCCTTGGTCACGTTCTCGATAAGCGAGACGCGATCGATGGCGGCGGAGAACGCCCTGCGGACCAGCGGATCATCAAACGGCGGCTTGTTGTTGGTGAAGCCGTAGTAGTAGGTGCAGAGATCCGGCGCGATGTACAACTCCTCGCTAAGCTGCGGATCCTCGCGAATGCGGTCCATCTCCTCCAGCGGCGGGGCAACGGAGTCGAGCTCGTTGTTCTCGTAGAGGGCCATGGCCGTGGAGGCCGCGGTGATCATCACGTTTTCGATGCGCTCAATCTGGACGCTGTCGGCGTCATAGAAATGGGGGTTCTTGACCAGCACCATGCTGTCCTGGTGCGCCCACGAGTCCATGACGTAGGGGCCGTTGGTGACGATGAAGCCAGGCTCAATCCAGCGGGCGCCCCACTCATCGATGGCCGGCTGATAGACCGGGCGGCAGACCCACATGCTGGCGATGCCGGGGAAGTAGCCCGCGGGCTGGCGCAGCGTGAACTCGACCGTGTAGTCATCCAGCGCCGTAACACCGACGGTCTCTGGATCGGTCTCCTCGCCGGTGTTGTAGTCCAGCGCGCCCTCAATGATGTAGAGCACGTAGGCGTAGTCGGAGCCGGTCTCCGGATTCAGGGTGCGCTTCACGGCATTCTCAACGTCCTGAGCGGTGACCATCACCGGGTTCCCATCTTCGTCCTCGATGACGTTGGTCTCACCGGTGGCGGGGTTGTGCTTCACCCACGGCACATCGTCGCGCATATGGAAGGTCCAGACCGTGCCCTCCTCGTTGCTCTCCCACTCCGTCGCCAGCTCGGGAATGACCTCGCTGGTCTCATCGTCGAAGTCGGTCAGCCCCAGGAAGAGCATCTCGTCGACCTGGACGGACGTGGTGTCCGTGCTCAGCGCAGGGTCAACCTGCGGTGGCTCGGTGCTAAGGTTCCAGTTCAGCGTCACGGGCTTCTCCGGCGCCGGTGTCGGCTCCTGGGTGACCTCGACCACCTCGGTGACGATGGCCGTCTCTATGACAGTCTCGCCCTCTCTCTCGACGATCTTGGTGATCTCTTTCTCGATGACCTCGGGCGTCGGCTGCGCGCATGCGGACAGCACGATGCTTCCGATCACGGCGACGACCAGTGCGATCGACCACTTCTTGTTAAGCATGTTCTCCTCCTCTTACGTGAGTCTTGCTATGACAGTTATCTAAACAAGCTTCATACACCAACTTCTCTTCCTCTACCTGCTCCACACCACCTCCTTTTCTCTATTCAGCATTACCTGTACGGTCACAAAGCGACCAGATGATGACTTCCTCTTACGCGCGGATCTCGGCCCTGCCCTCCTCCTCGACGACGTGGCAGGCACAATAGTGACCAGGCTCGACCTCAATCAGGTCGGGGTGCGATTCGAAGCAAACGTCTTGCGCCACCGGACAGCGTGTGCTGAAGTTGCATCCCTTGGGCGGATTCGAAGGGCTTGGTATGTCCCCCTCCAGGATGACACGCTGCCGCTCCTCCTCCACCACCGGATCAGGCACCGGCACCGCCGACATCAGGGCCTGGGTGTATGGATTGAGGGGGTTCATATACAACTCGTCGCGATCCGTCAACTCCATGATCTTCCCCAGGTACATCACCGCCACGCGGTCGCTGATGTGCCGCACCATACTCAGGTCATGAGCGATGAACAGATACGTCAACCCCATGCGATCCTGCAAGTCCTCAAGCAAATTCACGACCTGCGCCTGGATCGACACGTCCAAGGAGGAAATCGGCTCATCGCAGACGATCAGATCCGGGTTCAGCGCCAATGCCCTGGCAATGCCAATGCGCTGTCGCTGCCCGCCGGAGAACTCGTGGGGATAGCGGTTGACAAAGTACGGGTTCAGCCCAACCAACCGCAGCAGCTCCTGCACGCGTTCCCGCTTCTCCTTACCTCTCGCAACCCTGTGAACTTCCAGCGGCTCACCGACGATCCCCCCGACCGTCATGCGGGGATTCAGCGAGGCGTACGGATCCTGAAAGATGATCTGCATCCGCTGCCGCGTGCTACGCAGCTCGTTGGCCGACAACTTCGCCAAGTCTCTGTCTTCGAAGAGGATCTCTCCCCCTGTTGGCTCGTACAGCCGCAGCATCGTCCGCCCGACTGTCGTCTTTCCGCTGCCACTCTCACCCACCAGGCCCAGTGTCTCGCCATGCAAGATGTCGAAGCTGACGTCATCAACTGCCTTCACATCGCCGACATGACGCTGAAACACCCCGCGCGTGATTGGGAAGTACTTCTTCAAGTTCCTTACCTGGACTAATGCCCCGTTCTGCTCTGCCATTATCCCGTCCTCCCAGCCACGTATTCCCACCGCCAGCACGCCACGGTCCGCGCTGGATCATCCGCCTCTTCTAGCGGCGGCATCGCCTCCACACATCGATCCTCAGCATAGGCACAGCGGTCCGCAAACGGGCAACCCGTCGGCAGCATCAACAGGTCAGGCGGCAGCCCGGGCACGGATGTCAGCTTCGTCCCCGGCGCCTCGTCTAATCTCGGCAGCGACCCCAACAGGCCAATGGTGTACGGATGACGCGGGCGCCCGTAGATGTCCTTCACCGGTCCCCGCTCCACAATATAGCCGGCATACATCACATTCACCGTCTCGGCCAACCCCGCCACCACCCCTAGATCGTGCGTGATCCACATCACCGCCATCCCCAGGCGTTCCTGCAGCCGCTTCACCAGATCCATAATCTGAGCCTGGATGGTCACGTCGAGCGCGGTCGTCGGCTCGTCCGCGATGAGGAGCTCAGGGTTGCAGGAGAGCCCCATGGCGATCATCGCGCGCTGGCGCATCCCGCCGGAGAACTGATGGGGATAGTCATCCAACCGCTGGTCCGCATCCGGTATGCCGACCAGTGCCAACAGCTCCGCCGCCCGATTCCGGGCCGCCTTGTCTCCCATCCCCTGATGGAGCTTGAGCGCCTCCATGATCTGGAACCCAACGGTGTGCACCGGATTCAAGGAGGTCATGGGATCCTGGAATACCATCGCGATCTCTGCCCCGCGCACGTGGCGCATCTCCCGCTCGCTAACCTTTAGCAGGTCCCGACCGCCGAAGTAGATCTCTCCCTCTTCTATCTTCCCCGGGGGACTGGGAATGAGGCGCATGATCGAGAGCGCGTGGACCGTCTTACCACAGCCACTCTCCCCCACCACACCCAGTGTCTCACCCTCCTCCAACGTATACGACACGCCGTTTACAGCGTGCACCACGCCATCGTCGGTGTAGAAGCGAGTCACCAGGTTTCTGAGATCGAGCAGGATATTCCCATCTCGACCTTGCTGATGATTAGTCATATAGCTCCCCTTCGTCCATGATATGACGGTCCATGCAATCAGGCCACGTTCAAGAACAACCTCACACTTGCGAGAATCGATCTCTTTCGTCCTGGCACTCGCAAGTGTCAAGCCATTCTTGAATGCACGCTAACAGGTCCCAATGACCGTCCGAACCATCGCAGCATTCTGATTATAGCACACTCAGCTGGCTGCCGCAAAAAACCACCCTGGAAGCAGCCAACAACCGACCCCGGTCCCGAAAGCACGGCCTCTATACGATGCTGGCGTCCACGCCTACAACACCTGACCAAGGAGCATTGGCGTGGCCTGCTGGTACATCAGCAGACGGAGATCATACTTCTCCCGCACATCCACCAGCCCGGCGCCGCCACAGTACACCAATTGAGTTGGAGGACCAACCGCTGACTCAAGGAGCCAGATCCCAGCCGACGCACAAGCTACACGAAGCCCACGCCACCAGGCCGCCCCTGGTTTTCCAGGCTGCTGACTCAGGCGCTCTTTGATTCGTTCCCAGCCGTCTGTGGGCGGCGTCGCCCCAGCCACACTCTCTCGCAGGGTCCAACGGATCATCACATCCAATTGATCCGGACACCTTCTCTCTGAGACATCACGTGAAGTCATAAACCACCTCGGACAGTAGCCCTTTCTCCTGTTCCGCGATGGCCCTTCTGAGCTTCTCACGGGCGTAGTAGAGACGCGACTTGACGGTTCCCTCCGGGACACCAAGTGCGTAGGCCACCTTGCTCACGCTGAGTCCCTCGAGGTAGTAGAGAACGACAACCACGCGGTGTGACTCCGGCAAATCATCGATCGCTCGACGGAGGATCGCGCACTCCTCTCGGGCCTCCGCCACCCTCTCGGGATCACGCCTCGAGGGAGCCCGCAATCGGTCGATGGTGTCCTGGAAGCAGTTGACCCAGCGTTTCGCCTTGTTCGTCCAACTGTAGGAAAGGTTCACAGTGATACGATAAAGCCAGGGCTCAAATGGTTGACTCTGATCAAAGCTATCGGCGTAGCGATTCACGCGCAGGAATACCTCTTGGAGGATATCCTCAGCCATCCGCTCGTCGTGCGTGATAGCCGTCGCGGTTCGGTAGACTTTTGACTTGTAGCGCCGGAAAAGCTCACCCAATGCGTCGATGTCGCCGTCCCGCACGCGCGCGACCAGGAAGCCATCCTCCTGCCCACCAGAGACCGCTCTCTCATCAGACTGTACCATCATCATGTATATACTCTCAGCCCCTGCCACGGGTTCAATCGAATTCGACGGATACGTTCACTATCACGTCTGACAGTCTCCGAGGCCCGTGATCCTTCCCGATTCGGCTGGTCGAGCTTTCCAACTTGACGCAGTCTTGCAGGCTTTCGAGTAAGACTCGACAGGCGTCGAGCCCGCCAAACCCAGCGCAAAACAGTGGCTCTTCCTAAACGCCGTCACCAGCACCCGCTTCCAAGACCAGCGATACCCATGGATCGCACAGAATCAGTCAAATTGGGCCGCTGGCCAGCGTCTTCTCACCCCAGGCCGCGGGCAATAACCTGTCAAGCCCTGGGAACCCCTTCATGTCAACGGCAGCCGCCACAGTTGATGGGATATCGACATTATACTGGAGTCCGGTCAGGGGGCAAATCAGACCCAACCTTCATTGGCACCCACAGTGAAACTCTGTCGCTCGAGGAGCACCATCTCAGCGGCCATACTTCTGGTCACGGTCATCCGTGATCCTCCAGAAGTTGCCTGAGCGCATCCCGATCTTCTTCCCCTAGGTCCGCCTGCGAGAGCAGATCAGGACGACGCTCCAATGTGCGGCGGATGGCCTGCTCCCGGCGCCAACGTGCGACAGCAGCGTGATCGCCGGACAGCAGAATATCTGGCACCTCCCAGCCGCGGAAGATGCGAGGTCGCGTGTAGTGAGGGCCCTCAAGCAGTCCCCTCGCATGCGAGTCCTGAGTTGTGGCCGCGGGGTCGCCCAGCACGCCCGGGAGCAATCGCGTCACTGCATCGATGATCACCATCGCCGCCAGCTCACCGCCGGTGAGCACATAGTCGCCGATGGAAAGCTCATCTGTCGCCAGGTGCTGGCGCACGCGCTCATCCACTCCCTCATATCGTCCACAAACCAGCGCGACGCGACGCTGCAGCGAGAGCTCCTGAGCAATCTCCTGAGAGAACAGTCGTCCTTGGGGCGTCAGCAGAACAACCGGCACGTTCCTTTCCGACGCATCATCACCATCCTCCGAGATCCCGAGAACCGTCTCAACGGCATTGAAGATCGGTTCCGCCTTCATAACCATCCCGCCACCACCGCCGTAGGGAGGTTCGTCGGTTACGTGGTGCTTGTCCGTGGCGTATTCACGAATATCGTGGAGCTGCACGGTAAGGGTTCCATCCTCCTGAGCCCGTTTGAGGATGCTCTCGTCCAGGGGGCCACGGAACATCTGGGGGAACAGCGTGAAGACGTGGAACGAGATCGACGGCGCGCGCGCGCCGTCTGTGATTCGTTCCAACCTGTGTGTCAGATCCATCTGAACCCAGTCATCAGCCTGGCAGCGTGTCCTTGAGCACGCGGATCCAATTGCCGCTCATGATCGCCACAATATCTTTCTCGTGGTATCCAGCTCCGCCCAGTGCGGGTCCAAGGTGCTGCAAGTCCGCGACGGTGTCCAACATCGGTGGCGTCTGGTCAGCACCGAACCCACCGTCGAAATCGGAGCCCAAACCCACGTGAGCGGCGTCGCCGGCCACCTGGCAAACGTGATCAATTGCAGCAACCACGTCAGCTAGCGTGACCTGGGTTGTCTGCCAGTCAGGACGCACGAAGTAGTTGGCAGGGACAATCCCGATGACGCCGTCCCGCTCGACCAGCCGGCGAATCATGTCGTCAGAAAGCTGGCGCGACCCGGGTACCAGTGCGCGGGGATTGGCGTGGGTCGCCACCACCCGACCCTCGAAGCGCCCAATCGCCTCAAAGAAGGACCGCTCGGCCAGGTGACTGACGTCCAAAATCATCCCCAGCTCCGCCATGACGTCCAATAGCTCACGTCCCAGGTCGGTGAGGGGACCGGGCATCGCATCCCCACCGGCGTACCGTGTGCCGGACTTCCACGAGAGGCCAACGACGCGGACACCCCGCTCGAACCACCATTCCGCCTCGACGGGTTCCCCAATCGGATCAGCGCCCTCCATGAGCGGCACAAGGCCCACCACGGGTGACTCATCTTGCCACGATTCCAGGACTTTCTTCAGGCCGCCCTGATCTCCCACCAGAGCCACTTGTTCCTCCTGGTCGGCAAGGCGCCGGTAGACATCGAGTTGCTCCATTCCCAGCGCGTGAGCTTCAGCGGCCGTGGCGTAGACCTGAGGTCCAGATTCGGTGCCTCGTCGCGCGGGCGACACATAGATCGTGCTGAAGACAACGGCAACCTTGCCCTTCAGCCACTCAGGAAGGCCAACCATGCAGACACCGTTCTGTTTGGGCACCTCTGTCCCCATCTCCAGGCGGCGGGTCTCCAAAGCGCTGCGGCGCACATCGCGCCCCAGGGCCAGCATGTTGAAAGCGATATCTTCGTGAGCATCCACAATCAGGGGCATGGAGATCTCCTGTCCACATACCAGGGCCATCAGGTCAGCAAGACTTGCGACCCATTTCCCGAGAATTGCCTGCAAAAGCCCGGTCGAAACCAAGCCAAGACTGGGCGAAGACAAATGAGCAGTTCCGTGATTTCGCTGGCGCAAGTGTACCATAAGCAACCGGTTTGACAACCGTTCTCCGCAGGCGTATACTCGGGACGCTACGGTGCGAACTCCCTGATAGCAACGACGCGTCACTCCGGCCCGGTCACAAGTCACTCGGCTCTGCTGAAAGTAAGGAAGGCCTGAAGGGAGGCCTGGGCCCCGCAACCGCCTCCGAGGACAGTGGCTACAAGCACTTTTCTCAGGGGAACCAATCAATCCGTCTCCCGGGCCAGGGGAAAAGCTCGCCGCTCGCTTGTTTGACGCACCGGCCCCATCGGCGGGCCAGCGACGGCGGCACAAAACCCCAGATCAAGGCCAACGCTACGCCCAGGATGACTACGGAAGGCTTGCATGGTGAACCGCGCTCAGCTGACGATGACCAAAGGACCGGAGCCGGGCAAGACATTCCCCCTGGAGAAGACAAGCATCGTCCTGGGGCGTGATCCCCGCAACGCCATCGTGGTGGGCCACCCCCAGGTGTCACGTAAACACGCCCGAATCGTCCGGCGTGAGAACACCTGGATGATCGAGGATCTGGAGAGCACGAACGGTACATTTGTAAACGGCAGTGCCCTGATTGGCTCGCATGTCTTGAGTCACGGCGACGTCGTGAGCTTGAGCATAGCCGTGGAACTCTCGTTTCGGGAAGAACCTGATACCGTGGGCCATCCCCCGCGAGATGCAGCGCGCCGCCCGCACCTGAACGCCGCATCGCCATCCCGCCATCCACAGACGGATGAGCGGGCGACCTTGATTGACCGCAAGGCTCTGGACCCCGTCCCTGCCCCCAGCAAACCCCCGATGACAAGAGCCGCCCCTAAGGCATCGGATGCGAATGCAAGCTGGACCTGGTTTGCTGTCGCTTTCATGGTCCTGCTTCTCGTCGCGGCCTGCGCAACTGTACTGATCCTCGACCGCCTGGAGCTGCTCCCAACGCCTTTGATCGAACTGCTTCGACAACTGGGACTGTTCTAATGCCAGATTGCGGGCGCATGGGCTCGAGGGCCGAGATGAGTGGATCTATGGAGCGTCTCTTGCACCGATCGGTCACGGCACCGGATAGTACAGATTAGGAAGGAGACACGCGATGCTTATCACACATGCTCGATTGGCCACGCTGGGCAGCGAACCCCGGATAATCGACGACGGCGCAATGCTGGTTGCCGGGGATCGCATCGCAGCCATGGGAACAACGGCCGAGCTCACCAGACGCTTCCCGGACGCCGATCGTTGGGACGCGGAGGGTCAACTGGTGCTCCCGGCCGCCATCTGCGCCCACACGCACTTCTACGGCGCATTCTCCCGCGGGATGGGGATTCCTGGTGAACCCCCGGAGAGCTTCCCCCAGATCCTTGAGCGCCTATGGTGGCGCCTGGACAAGGCCCTTACGATAGAGGATGTTCGATACTCGGCGCTGGTCTGTCTGGTCGATGCCATTCGCCACGGGACGACCACGCTCATGGACCATCACGCGAGCCCCAACGCCATCGGCGGAAGTCTCGACGTTATCGCGGAGGCTGTGCAGGAAGCGGGACTGCGCGCAAGCCTCTGCTACGAGGTCACGGACCGGGATGGGCCTGAGCGAGCGCAGGCCGGCATCGAGGAAAACGTTCGATTCGCTAAGCGCGCGGCGGAAGACCCGCACCTCGCCGCCACCTTCGGCCTCCACGCCTCGCTCACGCTCTCCGAGGAGACGCTGGCGGCCTGTGTGAAAGCTGCGGACCCGCTGGGGTTGGGCTTCCACATCCACGCCGCAGAAGGCATCTCTGACCAGCAGGATTGCCTGAGGAAAAGCGGCAAGCGCGTGATCCACCGACTCGGCGATGCGGGCATCTTCGGCCCCAACTCCATCGCAGTCCATTGTGTCCACGTCGACGAGAGCGAGATAGACCGGCTTGCCGAGACGGAGACTTGGGTCACTCACCAGCCCCGCTCGAACATGAACAACGCCGTCGGCGTGGCCCCAGTGGAGATGATGCTCAACCGGGGCGTCAACGTGGGGTTGGGCAACGACGGGTTCTCTAACCAGATGTTCGCCGAGATGAAGGCTACGTACTTTCTGCACAAACTGGACCAACGAGACCCTCGAGCTATGCCCGGGAATACAGTGATGGATCTGGCCTATGCGAACAACGCTCGCCTGGCCAAGATATTCTGGCCCGACCAGCAGCTGGGCGAGCTGGCTGAGGGCGCAGCGGCAGACCTGGTCCTGATCGACTACCACCCGACGACGCCACTTTCAGCAGACAACCTGCCGTGGCACATCCTCTTCGGTTTTGAGGCCTCCATGATCACAGCCACAGTGTGCGCCGGACAGGTTCTCATGCGCGATCGGGAACTGTTGACCCTCGACGAGGAGGCCATTGCTGCACGCTCCCAGGAGCTGGCGTCGGAAGTATGGTCCCGGCTTTAGGATTTCCTGGCCTCATCAGGCTGGTAAGGTTCTGCAGCTTGGGGTATAATCGGGTCAATTGTTCCTCAGACCATAGTCCTTAATCGCAATACTCTAAACCAAGGAGGTTGACAATGCTAGTGAAAGACCGAATGAGCAAACCGCCCATCACGGTGCGCGAGACAGTCGGAGTCGAGGAAGCGCTGCGCCTGATGCACAATGAGGACATTCGTCGGCTTCCAGTTGTGGACAAGCACGGGAAAATGATCGGTATCGTCTCGGAGCTTGATCTGCTGAAAGTCTCCCCTTCGCCAGCCACCTCACTCAGCGTCTATGAGATCCCTTATCTACTGGCCAAGGTGAAGATGGCAGACGTGATGACCAAGGACGTCGTCACGGTGGAGGAGGACACACCGCTGGAGGAAGCTGCCCGGGTCATGGCAGACAACAAGATCGGCGGTCTCCCAGTGATGCGAGATGGTAAGGTTGTCGGGATGATCACCGAGACAGATCTCTTCAAGACCTTCCTGGAGATGCTGGGCGGTCGCGAAGAGGGTGTGCGAATCAGCCTGTTCGTTCCAAACGAAGAAGGGATGCTGGCCAAGATCACAGGGACAATCTCGGGGATGGGCATCAACATCACCGCTTTGAGCACCATCATGGGAGAGGACCCCAGCGAGTACCTGGTCACGATCAGAGTCGAGGAGGATGCGGATCAGGAGGCGCTGATCGCAGCCATGGAGGAGATCGACTTGACCGTAGAGGACACTCGATTCTGTAGACTGCCCGCGTGCGACTAGGCTCAATTCCGGTCGGCTTCGTACCGTAAGGACCGCAAGGCAGCTCCCTCGAAGGCACCAACCGCCCCTCCCGGCCGGGAGGGGCGTCCTGTTGTGTCACGTCTTCTGGGCAAGGACTCCAGTCTACAGGCTCCTAGCCCCATCCACGAGCCTGAGAGGAGGCGCACGAATGATTGACCCACAGAGAGCCGGTCGCTATGAACGGGCGTACGAACAACTCAGAGAACTGATTGCGGGGAAGTCACCGAATCTCACGGCGGCAATGGCGACCATGTGTGCCGTGCTACATCACAAGATGCCACACCACTTCTGGACGGGTTTCTATCTCGTGGCCTCCGAGAACCAGCTGCACGTTGGGCCCTACCAGGGACCGCTCGCTTGCCAGGTTCTCGAAGGCGAGGGAGTCTGTCTTCAGTGCGCTCGGAGCCAACAGCCCCTGGTTGTCCCAGACGTACAGCAGTTCCCCGGCCACATCGCCTGCGACCCGCGCTCGAAGAGTGAGATCGCATTGCCCCTGCTGGACCGATCGCCGTCCGGTGAAACAGGGCGCGCCGTTGCGGTACTCGACATCGACGCCGACGCGTTGGCCCAGTTCGACGAAGACGACATACGCCCTCTAGAGAGGATCCTGAGCCTTCTGCAGCCGTATCTTCAATAGGGCGAAGCAAGGCCAACAGACAGGGACTGCCGGCCAGACCTGAACGCTGCAATCTGACGGAGTCTCACCCCTCACACGTTTCTCTGTCTGATGAGGGATCGCCAATCCATCCGTCACGCCGGTCGATCTTGGTGCCTCGTCATGCCTCCTCCTGAGCCATTGCCAGCAGGAGAAAGAACGCCAGGGCCAGATCCGGGAAAAAGACGGCGTTGTCCACGAATCCGTGGGCAAGCAGGGCGCCCATGCTCCCCGCGAGGCCTAGCGCCAGCACGTCGCGCCGGCGCCGGTTCAGTACCCTCCAGAAGCCAAGCTGCACGGCCAGCCCAGCGGCGACGCCGAGCAACCCCAGCCGCGTCCAGTGGTCCAGAAGCAGGTTGTGCGCATGCTCGAGGTCGAACTCCTCCCACCCGGCAGGCAGTACGTAGCGCGTCCGATAGGCATGCAGGAAGTTTCCTGGCCCGACACCAGAAAGCGGATGCTCACGAATCATCGTGACGCTGCTGCGCCAAAGCTTCAGCCGAAAGAAGGTGGTTCCCCGCCCCAGGTCGAAGAGGGCTGCGAAGCGCGGTAGGCGCAGCAGGGGAATCAAGGCGACTGTGCCCAGGCCCACCAGGCCCAGGGCCAGCCACCGGTATCGACCGCCGGCCCTCCAACCGATCACTATGATGGAGGCCGGCAGGGCCAGGAGCAAGGCCCCGCGGGAGAAGCTTAGCACCAGTGCCAGTGTCACCACCGCTAGCGCCAGGGCGAAAAGCAACCGCCGGCCCCTGTCCCTGCCCAGCCCAGACCCCACGAGCAGGAAGGGCCAGACACGCCCCAGGTAGAGCCCCACACTGTTGGGCGAGTGATAGACACTCTGGAGCCGCGGTAGGCCACCTTCAGCCGGGACCAAGTTCCGCCCCAGCGCGAACTGACCCAGTCCCACGAGCGCCACGCCAAAGCCGCCGATGAGAAAGCAGTCTACGATCCTGCGGCGAGTGGCAACCTCCATCGGGACCAGCCTCAAGAGGGCATAGTAGAGTCCCGGGATCAGGAACACCGACCGCAATTCAAACAGGGCAGCCAGATGATCCTCCGCGGCGAGGCTCGAAAGGACCGCCGCCAGAATCCACACCAAAACGGCACCATCCAGCGCGCTACGCTCTGGCTTGGGTCGCTTCACCGCCTGACTGTCGGTCCATCTGGGACGCCAAGGCAGGCAGACGCCGCGAGATTCCGCAATCCGGCGCGCGCCGGTCGCGACGACACAGAGCAGGACCAGGATCTCCGGCACGCTCAGCGCCCAATACAGCATCGTCTCGGGTACCAAGTAAAAAGGGGCAGTAAGAGCAACGAGCCCCAGGCCTAGATCCAGGCGAAGGGCAAAGAGAAAGGCCAGCACTGGAAGGAGCAACAGACTCGCGATCAGAGAGGCGACTGTGACAGTCTCATAGGAGGTTGGGCGCCCCCAGCTACTCGCGGCCGTGGCCCAGAAGGCGGCTGTCAACACCACGGTCCATCCAGTCTGCGCTCTGGACGGGAGATCGAGAAAGATCGCTGCCAGGTGGCTCCAACGAACGCTCCTGATCTCACCCGCGGCGACCACGGTCAGAACGACGGCCGCCACAACCAGGACACCCAGTTTCCAGATTGTGCCGTCGCCGACCCGCGCCGCCCCCACCCGCCAGTCTATCAAGGACCATTGATCCTCACCCCCCTCAGCGACCAGCTCGACCGTGTGGGGGCCCGGCTCAAGACCCTTCGCCAGGGGGACTGTCTCCAGCCTGGATTCCTTGTCGTACAAGACGATGTACGCCTGCCCCTGCTCATCCCGAGGCAGGGCACTGGCGGGCTTTCCATCCACTGTGACGTAGAGAAAGGCTCGGTAGGGTCCCCGGCGTACGGTTAGCGCTACCCGCGTCCCATCAAAGCGAAAGGTCGCCCGACTGCCGCCCGGACTGAGCTCCGACGCTCCAGCGTCGTCAGGCGCGTCCCTGCTCCCCACGGCCGCCCCGACCGGCCCAACACGCCACGCCCCCTGGTAGGTGGCCCAACGATTGTCGGCAGCGTAACCCCCGACTCCAGCCGCGGAAGGAAGAGATTGCACCCAATCGCCGAGGGCGTTGTAGACGGGACGGGTCGTCCCGTCCGGTGCCAACAGGGAAAAGCCCCAGCGAGGGTTCTCGAGATCTCTCCTGGATGCTGTGGACGGCGACACTTCAGGTTGCAGATTCTCTATGATCATCCCACCCATCCATGGCCATTCTTCCCGCGCGCGTTCGAGGGTGGCCACACTTCGCGCCGCTTGAGTGTGCTCGTCGGTCAGGCCCCAGACTGAGGGAGCCCCGTCCCAATCGTTCGGAAGGGCGTTCCAGCCCCACTGAGTGGCCCAGATCGCTTTGTTCCCGTCCCCGTTCCGGACCATCACTTCCCGCAGTAACAGGACTCGCGAGACATTAAGAACCGATGCATCGACGCGTCGATCGTGGGGACCGGTGTCAAATCCGTACGGCTTGGCGGCAACGATGTCAAAGGCGCGCGCAGCCCCGGCCTGGTATAGCCGCTGCAGATAGCGCACCTCGTTCAAATTCTGCGGGCCAGTCTCCGACGTGGGGGCGAGACCGGCCAGCAAGATCCGGGCATAGGGATCGGTGGCCTCAATGGCACGGGCTGTGCGGGCAAGCAAGTCAGCGTATGCGGAAGGATTGACGGGACCGCCACCCCAGTGATCCGCCAGATTGGGCTCGTCCCAGATCTGGTAGTGGTCGACAACGTCCCCGTATCGCGCGGCGAAAGCACCGGCGAAGGCAGCAAAAGTATCGGGATCTTCGGGAGGGACCGGAGGATCATCCTCCAGGACGGCGATCAGACGAAGCCGGGGATACTGGCGCAAGCCTTCTATCACAGCGTCAGAGAGAGACCAGTCTAGCCTGCCAGAGCCTCCCTGGTCCCCGACCTGACTCCAAGCAAAGGTCTGCCGGACCCAGACAAAGCCGGCCTCGTCGATCCGAGATAGCACTGCCTCGAGCTCTGGCTCGCTATAGCGATCCAATGCAACGTTCACGCCGAGGGGGAAGACGTTCGCGTCGTTCACCGGCGCCGGGAAGTCGCGCGGAATCCCTCTGACCCTCACTTGGTGCGCGATGAAGACGCCCCACGCAGACAGAGCAACTGTGAGAAGTAGGACCATCACCAGCAGCGCGCGGAGGGGTGATTGTGACGGGCTGGCTCTGTATCGCAACAACAGCCGTGTTAACCGTGGACGCATCGACCTACCCTCGCGGCCTGTCCCGATAGTATCCAGGCGACAACAGACGTGCCAGAGCAAGCATGAGCACGTGTTCATAAGCCGACTGACGGTCTAGATAGCCCTGCGTCAGGATTCCGATGGCACCTTGATGTTGCTTCGTGTCCTGCAGGCCAGTCAAGGCATCCATGGTCGGCCCCAACTCCGCGCCACGGCACACCGCATCAGCTGCGGAGGGGGGCAGCAGCAGATTCGCGCCACCGGCGATCCCCGTGGTTCCGTCAGCTCGGGCGACCACGCACCAGGCACAAGTAAACACGCGCCCAGAGATTTCAACCAGCCCGCCTTCCAGACCGACCCCCATCTCGGCGCCATCCATACCCAGGGCTGCCTCGGCTCGATTCAGGGCTCCGCGGAGCGTCTCCTCATCGCCCCACGGCTGTGTAGCGACTCCACTCTCGACGGAGCACCCCTCCACCTCGAACTGACCAGGCCCATAAACACGGTCCAGGACCTCTTGCGCTGCTGCGATCTTGACCGGGTTTGTAGATCCGACAATCACTTTCATGAGCGGGCAACTTCACTGTTCATTGTTGACACGGACGTTCAGGCTTTTCGCCTGCTGCCAACCACAGAGCATCTGGCTCTCAGCGAAAGCGTGGGGATCAGATCAAACGGATCTGCGCAGGAAGTGGCTGTGGACCACAGAGACGCACGTTTCGCCCCCAAGGATGGTACGAACATCCAACAAGTCGTCGCGTCATTCCGGCGCAAGAACACCCATTTGGAGACATCGACGGGCCGACTATGCCTTGCCATAGGATCTAGTGTTGAGAATTGTACTTGGCGTATGCATAGTCGTCAAAGCACGAGGTGCGCAACGGAGCGGAAGATGACGTCCCCCCTTCCCTCATCCGCTGAACCATATTGGAAACGGATCCCTTGCCAGATAGATGCTGAAGGCCTCGTCAATCCAGAGACTATCGTCGCTGATCTCATAAGGCCGAAGGCTCAGGCCAAAACCAACCACGGTCAACAGGAGAACCACGCTCAGACCGTGGCTGCCCGAATCCAGTGGCGCCAGCTGACCCAGGTGCCGACAAGGGACATCAATGACCCCAGCTAGCGACGGGTGCCGATCTCCCTGACGCTAGCGGAGGGTGGCGAGTACCCGGATCGTCATCCATTTGTTGGGCTTGTGTAGCTCCCCAAAGTCAGCCCACAGTTTGCCCGGCACCCGCTCCAACGGCCACGTGCCATCGGCGTGTCTCCGACGAGCAAGCTCTGTTCTCGCGAAAGACAGACGCGGGTCGCGGCCGTAACCGGCGTCCGTCAGCACCGCCATCCACTGCAGAGTATCCGCCGCGCGGGTCAGCGGGAAGGTGAGCGGGAACCAGCACGAATCACCCGCGACCGGGTCCGGTGCCCTATCCAGCAACCACTGCGCAGCGGCAGTGCGCACGATACGTATAGGGTCACGCCGCCGCTGCGGCGGAACAGCATTCGCGGCCCAGAGCGCCTTGACAGCGCTCCATGAGGCCTTTGACCCTCTCACCGACGCCCAGCCCGCTCCACTCATCTGCACCTCTCTCGCCAGCCAGGACCAGGCTTGCTCCACCTCCGGGGTGTCACCGTAGCCCAGGGTCTCCACCGCCCAGAGTATGCTGCCATTGAGCCCAATTGGTGTGTCGCCTTCCTCTCTGCTCGCGCGGAAGGCGCCATCCGAATGTTGGTTCTCCTCGAACAGATGTCCCACCGCGCGATCCAGGCGGTCACACCGGGCCATCCCCAGCTGAGCCAGAATGAGGATCTGCCAGATGGTAGCGCGATAGCACGGGCTATAGCCGATGCCAGGATGCATCCAGTACCCTTGAGGGTACTGGGCGACGAGGACATCGCGCGCCGGGGCCGCGCCGGCAATAGCAGAACGGCTCGCGCGCACATGTGGCGCGTCCGCGCTCTGCCCCAGAAGCCTGGTGAGCGTCAGGTAGCGGGCGGACGGATTTCTTGGCTCAAGAAGCCAGTCCAGCGTACTGCGGCGTAGGCCCGAATCGGCTACGCGAGGAACCATACAGCGATGGGGTAGCCCCAGAGGAGCGTGATCAGCGCGCCCAAAACCAGGAATGGTCCATAGGGGACGTGATCGCGCAGGCCGCGGATCCTCGAGATCACAAGGAATAGACTTACAGCGGCGCCGATGAGAATGGTCAATACAATCGCCTCGATCACAAGCGGGTAACCCGTTATGACGCCGACGAACGCCGCCAGCTTGACATCCCCTCCTCCAAGCGCCCCTGGCCCGAAGAGAGCACGACCAACGACGGCCGCTACGAAGAAGAAGACAAAGCCAATCGCCCCTCCGATGAGGGCTGTCCGCAAGTTCACACTGGACACAAAGAAACTGCCCGCGACGCCGAGGACAACGGCAGGATAGGTCACCGTATTGGGGATCAACCCATGCTCAAGATCGGACACGAAAACGAGAGCAAGGATGGCAGTGTAGAGCGCGTAGAAGAGCGACTGGGCTGACGGGCCAGGCGCTAGGCAGAGATAGCCGTAGACAAACCCGAGCGCGATCTCAACCAGGGGTCGGCTAAATCGAACCCGCGCGCCGCACGAAGGGCACTGAGGATGTCCAGTGGCGTAAGCCAGGACACCCAGCCACTGCCACCAGGGACGCTGGCTGCCACAGTAGGGGCAGTGCGGCGCCGTCGGCCTGCCGCGCCCTGGCAGATCGGAGCCAAGCTGATTGACCAGACCTCCGACCACAATGCCAATTAGGAAGGCAAGAAACACAGTCCACATAGTGATTCCTCAGTAGACGCTTGGGCCCAAGCGACGTGGGCAGAGAGCGGGTCTTCCCGCCCCACATGCTGGGTTCAGTGCCGCCCCGGGTCGCGCTCGTCGAATCACCCCTTCAGTTCGCCGTACTGTGTATCCGGCTTTGTCGCGCCAATACACCCGGGACGACCCGCCACCCCGCTCGCGTCGGGCAGGTTCTGTCGACCAACCGCGTCGGACTTCCCGACACGTTGTGGTGAGGATTGCGGCCGCGTACCGGGTGGCCGAGCGCCTGGACGCACACGGCCGATCACGGCCAGAGGCCGCTGCAGAGGATCGCAATCTCCCGAACCGCCCGTGACCCGCTCTGTGACACTCACTGGACCTCATTGCAGAGTTGCACCCCTCTGAGCGCGTTTGCGTCCTGCGGATCGATCCGTAGCGCAGCCTCGAAGAGGGGATAGGCTTTGTCACACTCATCAAGGAAGAAATGAGCCAACCCCAGGGTGTAGAAGTAGTCGATCCGCGGTCCCTGGACCCACGCAGCCTCCACTCGTGCCTTGATGCTCTGGTTCTCAAGGTTCAGAAGTCCGGTGTTGAGCAGGTCTCCGGATAGCGTTCTCACCCCCTCGAACCAGCCTACGTAGCCTTGATCATAACGCGTCGCCGGCATCGCCTCCAGGGTGACCGTGTAGACACCGCTCCGCGTGTCCAGGATCACTGATCCGTGAGCACCCTCCCACGCCCCCTCCGCCGCCGCGGGCGCGAGCGAAGCGCGCAGCGTGTCCGGGGCCTCCAGCGAGACCGGGTGGAAGGAACCCGTCATCACCACATCTGACGACGGACTCGCTAGTTCCTCCTGACGGCTCTCTATGGAGACGAGAAAACCCCGCGCTTGTCGGCGAGCTGCCCAAGAGTCAAGCATTATTGCCCGCTCCAAGTTGGGAATGGCATCCTCGTAGTTCCGTCGGCTCCAGTACGTGAAGGCAAGATAGCCAAACGCTGCCCCAAAACGCGGGTCAGCCTCGGTCGCCGTCTTGAGATACTCCTGGGCAGTGTCCGGTTCCCCCCAGTCGTAGTAGGAACGGCCCAATCTGTAGTAGGCCTCGGCACTGTTGGGATCGACCTCAGCAGCTTTCTCGAAGCTCTGTATGCCCATGTCATAGTTGCCCAAGGCCAGGTAGTTCTTCCCGATCGCGATGTGGAGATAGGCAAGATTGGGGTGGATGGCCAGAGCCTCTCGGTAGGCCTCGAGTGCCCGCGTGTAGTTGCCCTGGACCTCCATCACGTAGCCATAGTTGCGGTGGACATCGACGCTTTGCTCATCCAGCTCCAACGCTTTCTCGGCGCTCTGCGTTGCCTCAACCCAGTTCCCGTCATCGGCATAAGCCTCAGCCAAGTATGCATAGGCCTCGCCATGGTCAGGGGCAAGCTCAATGGCATGCTGGCACGCCTCGATCGCCTGTTCAATTTCCCCGTGCCAGTCGTACGTCATGCCCAGAACGGCCCAGGCCTGAGCGCTCTCCGGCGCCCGGTCGACTGCTTGTTCAGCCCGCTCCACAGCCTCCACCGTCCGGCCCTCCAGGGCCAAGAGCCTTGCCAGTGCAATGTAAGGCTCTACCGAGCCAATCTGCAGTTCGATCGCTCGTTCATACCTCTCGATGGCCCCCTTCAAGTTGCCTTCCCAATATAGATCCTCGGCCTCGAAGACGTAGGAGGCCGCGGTGCGAGTGGGTGTCGGGGTAGGCACGAAAGGCGTTTCGACACGCTCTTGCCTGACTTGGAACAGGACATACACGCCAATGCCGATCAACGCCAGGAGGATCAGCACGCGCACGGGAGAGGAACGGCGCCTTTTCGGTTGGGATCCTAAATACATCAATGTCTCTCTAGCTGCTCAGGAATGATAGCACGTCCATTGGCCAAGTCAAGGTTGTCCCACCCGGAGCTTATGGTAGAATGCTTCCGCACTCCGGGAGCACGCCGTCCTGTTGCGTCTGCAGGCCCTTCCTGGGCTTGGATCCGAAGACATAGGAGGTCTTCTGTGCACAATCTCATGATCACTGGCGGCGCTGGGTTTATCGGTTCCAACTTCACGCGCTGCCTGCTCAAGAAGTACCCGGACTATCACATCGTGGTCTACGACAAACTAACATACGCCGGGAATCTCGACAACCTTAAGGACGTGGCGAACGATTTCGACGACCGCTACGGCTTTGTGCAGGGAGACATCTGCGACGCCGACACGGTGCGCGAAACGCTGCAAGCGTACAACGTCGACACCGTTGTGAACTTCGCCGCCGAGACCCATGTCGATAGGTCAATCATGGAGCCGGATTCCTTCATCAAGACCGATGTCTACGGGACGTATACGTTGCTGGAGGCAGCCCGTGAACTCGACCTGGGGCGGTACCATCAGGTGAGCACTGATGAGGTCTACGGTCACGTTCCGCATGGCTCCTCGAAGGAGACCGATCCTGTGGCTCCGCGCAGCCCTTACGCCGCAAGCAAGGCGAGCGCCGACATGATGGTAAACGCCTACCATGTCACCTATGGATTGCCCGTCACGATCACCCGCGGCGCAAACAATATCGGGCCATTCCAATACCCTGAGAAGGTGGTGCCTCTGTTCACCACCAACGCTATCGACGATGAGCCGCTGCCGCTCTACGGCGACGGTCTCCAGGTGCGCGACTATCATTACGTGATCGACCACTGTGAGGCCATTGACTTGGTGCTGCACAAAGGAGAGATCGGCGGTATCTTCAACGTGGGTACCGGCACGGAGCTGCCCAATATCGAGATGACGAGACTGATTCTGCGGCTTCTGGACAAGCCGGAGAGCCTCATCCAACCGGTCCGCGATCGGGCGGGCCACGACCGGCGCTACTCTCTTGACGTGAGCCGAATTCGAGCCCTCGGCTGGGAACCGACTCACACTTGCGAGGAGGCAATAAGGAAGACCGTCCGCTGGTACGCGGAGAACGAATGGTGGTGGCGCCCAATCAAGAGTGGTGAGCACTATAAGGAATACTACCGACAGCAGTACGAGGGTCGGGAGGTCGGCTGATATCGCCTACTTTCTTCTAAGAGAAGTCACCCGCGCCATCGGCGAGTTCGAGCTGATCGAGGATGGAGACCGTGTCGCCGTGGCGGTCTCCGGCGGGAAGGACAGTCGAGCGATGCTCGATCTCCTGCTTCGTCACCGTCGCAAAGTCCCCTATCGGTATGAGTTGCTGGCCCTGCACGTCGACGGCAGCGCGGCCGGGCTGCCCGATCTACAAGCTGAGCTCGAACCCTGGTTCCGAAACCTCCAGATTGACTTCGCTTTCCTTCCCCTGGACCTACCGCCAGGCGAACCGCTGCCCATGGATTGTTTCCGTTGCTCCTGGATCCGACGCAAGACATTGTTCACCGCTAGCGTGGAGAGAGGCTGTAACAAACTCGCGTTCGGCCATCACGCCGACGATGCTGCCGTCACGACACTGATGAACCTGTTGTTCAACGGCCGCTTGGAGACGATTGAGCCCCGGGTGATCTTCTTCGACGGTGCACTGATCGTGATCCGCCCGCTGATCACCCTTCCGGAGAAAGCTCTGACGCGATACGCGAGGGCCACGGGGTATGAGGATCGGGCACCGTGTCCCCAGGGCTTAGAATCAAAACGGGCAGAGGTCGAGGCCTTCCTCCGCCAATTCGGCCCTCAACAGGAGCAGATCCGCACCAACCTCTGGCGGGCTGCCCGGGCGGCGATGAGGTTCTGACTGCCCCAGAACGAGCAACCAGGACGGGTCATTCGCCCTCTACGAAACAGACAATACCATCAACGATCCCCTGGGCGACCAAATCAGGATGCTGCGTGAGCAGATCCCGATCGAGCCAGAGGAACCCGGTCTCTATGATGGCACCAGGCGTTTGCCCATGAATATCGTAGAACGTGTGGTAGCCTGTCATATGGCCCGTAATGCTGTTCTCATGGACAACCAGGCCAGTGCGGCCCCCGTAAGCCTGAGTGAGACAGCGCACCAGGCGCTCTTCCTCCTCTGGCACGAGACTGTCCACGACACTCGCCACCTTGAATCCCGTCGGTGGGGGTGTAGCGTCGGGAAACCGCTGGCAGGAATCAGCGTGAATGGAGACCAGGGCATCGGCCAGATAGCCTTGTAGACGCCCATCAAACTCCTGAAGCAAATCTACTTGATACCCGAGACCGCGCAAGGACTGGACGACGTGCTCGGCGACATCAAGGTTCACCTCGACCTCAGTGAGCCCGTCAGGGCAGGAAGCGCCCTCGTCGCTTCCCCAATGTCCGGCGACGACACCAATGCGGGGCATCCCCGGCGTCGGCGTCGGCTCCTCGGGGTCTTCGTCGTCGGCCACGGGCGTCCAAGCGGAAGAATCCTCCGGACCAGGCGTGGCGCTGGACTCGAGCAAAACAGACTCTACGGGCGCGGTGTCGGAAGGAGAACCGGATTCCGCCGCCGCAGTCGGCTCCCCTCCCCCCTTTATCATGGCCACAATCGCGGCGGCGCATGTCACGATGACAATGGCACGCGAAATGTTAGGCCCCGCGCCGCCTGCGCCGGTATGCACGACTGATGCGTGTTCAGTCTTTCGATGCGCCACCTGGCTCCTCCTCAGCCTGCTTCTGGCAGCCTACGTTTCGGAGTGGCAGACCCTTGCACGTCATCTGTATCCCCGTGACTACAAACCATCGACCGCTGGGTGCGGAAGACGCGCACCCATCATGGTACGTCAAACAGGCGACGACGTCAATCCTGAAGCGAGCTACCGACACCCATCCTCAGCAAGAGAAACCTGACGGAGGGTGTCCCGGCACCTGCCGATGACCAACTCCCTTCACCAGGTCCTCCGCCGGCGAGTGAAGGAGATGCTCGAGTCTTCGCAGAGCTAGCGTCAATCACGACGGAGAGTCACGGAAGTGAGCTACGAGGACCAGCAGGATACTCGGCGTGGGACGATGACTTGCACTCCCTGAAAGCTGTGCTATAATGCGAGTCATCTGGCGGGCGTAGTTCAATTGGTGGAACGTTTCCTTGCCAAGGAAAAGGTTACGGGTTCGAGTCCCGTCGCCCGCTTTCAACAGAAGACAGCATCAACTCCAAGAGGCAAGATGAGGGAAGACCCTCCGCCTCTTGTTTTTTTGTCTATGAGAAGGATCCCAGCGGACCCGGAATGGACAGATCACTGATTCTTGCGCTAATCCCAGCCTGGAACGAGGATTGCCGCCTGGCCTCCGTCGTCAAGGCGACAGCTGAGCGCCTCCCGGTCCTGGTAGTTGACGATGGCTCGGAGGACGAGACGGCCGCTGTCGCCCAACGAGCCGGCGCCACAGTCGTGAGCCACGGGCAGAATCGCGGCAAGGGGGCGGCGCTGATGACGGGTTTCGACTGGGCACTGTCCCAAGGGTATGAGGCAGTCCTCACTCTGGACGCGGATGGACAGCACGACCCCGACGACATCCCCAAATTCCTCGAAGCTTATCGGAGCGGTATGTGGGACCTGATCATCGGGAAGCGAGATTTCTCGGAGATGCCCTTTCCCCGCGGTTACACCAATCCCTTCGGTTCGTGGCTGCTGTCAAAGACACTGGGACAGCGAATCCCGGATAACCAGAGTGGCTTCCGACTGCACGACAGAGGCTTTCTTGAGGTTCTTGAGGTGACCTCGACCGGCTTCGAGCTGGAGGTGGAGGTGATCGTACAGGCGGTCTGTGCAGGGATGCGGATCGGCTGGGTGGAGATTCGGACTATCTACGGCATCGACAAGACCAGCTATTTCCGTCCAGTCAAGGACTCGCTGCGCTTTCTAGCCACGGTATGGCACGCGTGCCGCCAGCGCCGCGCCGCATCCCCAAACTCGGGAAGGACAGCGGAGGCGCAACGGCCTCAGGCGGAGGCGGTAGATTCCTCCTCCCGCCAGTAATCGGTCAGCCGGCGCATACGGATGCGCTGCGCGTCAAGCCAGCGTCGCGGTCCCAATATTCTGCGTCCCATCTCGGGCGGAGCGTCGGGCAGCCGTCTCAGCGTTCCCTCCTCGACGAGGCGATCGAAGAAAGCGAGAAAACGCCGTTCCAGCTCTTCGTCGCTGATCGGCTCACCCCGCTGGCAGGTCTCCTCGGCCAGCTGCGCGACAAAGTCGGCGGTGCGCTCTACCATGACCTCTACGGGTTCAAGGACGATGCCCCATCCGTAGATCGGGTCAAGCGGCATCGAGCTGAGCTCCATAGCAGACGGTCCTACCCTCTCTCCGTTTGTCTCGGTCACGCTGTTCTCCCGACTGTTCGCTTCCACGACGACGCTGTTGCTTGCATCTCGCCTACCATTCGCTTACAGCGAACGTCGCCTCCAGGAAAGCCCTTCGCTCCTCCTCCGTCATAGGCCGAGGCCTCGCATAGTCCTCTAACATTGTCGTAAGCAATTCGGTGCTAATGTGACGTCCCTCATAGAAGACATGTCGATCCAAGAACTGCTGGCGGTACTCGAGGCGCTGCATCTGGTCGAAGAACAGATTGCCCAGGCCATAATGGACAAATGCCCCTTCATGAAACTTGAATCCCTGGGGCCAGTGGGCCTGACTGCCACTGACAATCGCCGCCCCCGCGTCTGCCGCCATACGGAAGTCAGTCTGCTGACGGGTCGTGGGGGCGTATTGGTCGAACTCCCAGTACTGGAACGTCACTATGGGAATCACTCCCCGCTCGCGCAGCTCTCGCACTTGATCCGCGAGCAGTTCGTAGTCGCAGGAAGCTGCGCCAGGACGCTCGGCGGTAGCCCAGGCATAGGACGGCCCAACGGGATTGCATCCTACAAAACCAAAGGTATGAACCCCGTGGGTCAGCGTCAAGGGCTGGCGTGCCTCCGCGAGGGTCCATCCCCCCCCAAAGAACGGCAGATCGCGCTCCTCGTAAAGCCGGAGGGAGTTGTTCATTGCACTGACGCCCCAATCGAGGAGATGGTTGCCCGTCAGCTCCAGCACGTCGGTATCCACGTACTCCATCAACTCAAAGTAGCGCGGATCTGAGCAGAAAACGAGCGTCGATTCCGCTGTCGGTGCGGGGCAGTCCTCGGCAAAAGAGACCTCGTTGCTGATGTGGGTGATGTCCGGCTCCAACAGCCAGTCCCGAATATCCCGGGCTGGATAGATCACCCCTTCTCGTTCCATTGTCCTAGCCGTGCCCCGCGTAAGCGCTGTCACACCCGTCAACATAACCACGCTCATCTTCTCCAGATCGCGGTCAGTGATGTCTTCGGGCAGCAAGAATAGAGCATCCGGGCGCGTCTCGCTGCCCAGATAGAGCGATGTTGCCAGCGGATAAGCCTCCACGTCCAGTTCTCGGTCAAGCGGCGACATTCCGTCGACCCGCAGCACCTTCCAGCGCGGGTCCAGGTCCTGGAAAGGAAGGATCGCCCAGGCATCGCGCTGGATCGCTTCTGTCAGCACCTGAGAGGCCTCAACGACCGCTACATCCTGCCCGGGGGCACCCAGCGGTATGCCCCGTGCCTGAGAGGAAGAGACAAGCAGCGGATGCCCGCTGAAGGGGCCCAACGCCTCACCCATCCAAGCACCCTCCAAATCTCCGGAAGAGACTCGATCCTCGATGGTGAAGAATGGCGCCACAAGTGCGTAGACCCAAGTCGCGAATGGTCGACCGTTAGCCACCGTTTCATCAGTTCCGACCTGGACATCCGCCAGCGCTGCATCCTCGACCCACACAAAATGCTCGGGATCCTGGCGCACGGCGTCGCGGAGATGCTCGCACACGTCCTCTGGCACCGCCCCCCGACAGCTGGCCGTGACGGGCCAGGCCGGAGTGGGTGTCGGAGAAGGAATAGGTGTGGGTGTGGGCGTCGGTGGGCGCCGGGTGCGAGTGGGCGTCGGTGTCAGGTACGGCTCGGGAGGGGCGCCACAGGCTGCAAACAGCGCGACGATCAAGCCAAGAGCAACCAGGATGGCCAACCAGAGTGCACGACTGGTCAGCCGCTGGCACAAAATGGATCTGGTGTTCAAGAGCAGATCAGAGAAGGAACACCACCTAGTCGAAAGGAGAGCTGTAGTGCGCCCAGACCCACGTACTCGGACTCCCCGAGCCGATGTAGAGCGTCTTCTCCCCTTCAGGCATTGGTGGATCGGCCCAGTGAAAGAACCATTCTGCATCGCGGGGTGCCAGGTTCACACAGCCGTGGCTGCGCAGGAAACCGAACGCATCATGCCAAAAAGCAGCGTGAATAGAGTACCCTTCGTGGAAGTAGAGCGTCCAGGGCACATCCTCTATGAAATACCAGGACGGGCTTCCATCCTCAACGTCGGGATTACTCATCTTGCCCTCGCGGACTTTGTAGTGGACGCGATAGAGGCCCGTCGGCGTTGCAGTTGCCGTCCGCCCGCTCGACGTGAGTGTGGCATAGACCATGCGAGCCCCCTCATATGCCGCGATGGTCTGTTCGAACAGATCGATCTCGATCCACTTATCGCCTGGCCCGATTTCCGGGGGAGGTGGACTGACATCGACTCGGGAGACGTTGCTCTGCTCAACCCACCGGTCCTGCCCCACCAGGTACCAGATTTCCCCATTCCCTCGATGCTCCTCGGCGAAGAGCGTAACCCGCTGATAGCGTTGAAGAGGGGGCACAGCCCCATTCACGGGCCCCTGGGGCACCGTGGAAGGCTCAGTCCAGCGGTTGATCCAGGCGAAGGGGTGCTGTGGCTGCTCTTGTAGATACACCCCGTGGAATTTCGAAGCACTGGCGAAACCAAGTGCCTCCGCAGGAACGAACTCCTCAGGGTTGATCCTGTACCATCGCTGTCCCTCGAACTCCACCTGCCCCTCGACGCTGACCCACCAGTCGCCAGATAGCATGGTGCGCACCGGGGGAAGACCCTGCGCGGCCTCCATGGGATGTCGGTAGATATTGAGGGGCAACTGATTAACGTGAGCGTACGCATGAGGCAGCAGTGCATCCTCTTCATCCTGAGGAAGCTCTTGAGCGGGTAGCTCGGGCAGCGGGTCAGGGAGGTCAATAGACGCGATGCGATAATCCGTTGTCCCAGGACCATGAGTGGGACACAGAGCGCGATCCTGCCACACAAGGTTCGGTATGCAAACGTAGCGCGTGGAGGCTAGCCGCTTCGGTGTGCCGGGATCGTGCGCCACGGCAGCCGCGACAGGTCGGTTCCAGAGAACCAGGAGAGCAAAAAGGGCAAGAATGACAAACAGAAAACGACGCATGCAATATCTCCAGGCCAGGCCTAAGTCGGATGCGGAGGATCTATTCTAGCACGGTTTCGAGCTACAGTCCAGAGACACAACCATCTCGTACCTTGCGCTCCAGGCGCGACAGCCGATGACACAGGTCATCCAAGGTGCCGTCACGGCCCAGGCTCGCCCTCCAGTCCTCCACCTGCGCTAAGGCCGCTCGTGTCCAGGCAATCGCCCGCTCAAGATCCTCGATGTGCCATTCAAAGTACTTCGCCAACTCAACGTGGGCCAAGACACCGGTCGTATCCTCGCTCGACTCAAGAGCCAGTTGCTGCCAGAACCCGACAGCGTCATCACGTCGGTCATCGCGTTTCAGAAGATAGGCGAGCTCACGCAGCGCCCGGTTGCGGAGGTCAGAGCCCAGGTCCGAAGTGAGGTCCAGTGCCCTTCGATAAGCCCGCTCTGCATCCGCAACGCGGGCCTCATCGTCATACCAGCGACCCAGAGCGTAGTACTCGGCTGCCGTCAACTGACGCCGATCCGCTCTCGCGGCCCCGCACCACGGATCCTCATACGCCCGACAGAGGCGAGCGCCGAGGGTCACCATGCTGAGGATATCCACCTTATTATGATACAGGACACGCTCCATGTCCCGAGCATCCCCGGTTCGCAAGTAGTTGCGGTACAGAAAAGGAATGACGCCACTGGGGACATCGGCCTGTTCGCGCTGCACCCCGAGCACGTCCCGCTCCAGAGCGGTCAGGGCACACGATGGAAGTGCATAGCGCCACAGACGGCGGGCGGGATGGAGCAGATCGACATGCACTTTGTCCCGCAAACGCGGGATCGCACGCGCCAGAATGAATCGATTCTCGATAATGGGCACGTCAAAGGCCCGACCGTTGAAGGAGACGATCGCTTCGAAGGCCGGCAAGCCGTTCACAAGCGCCTCCACCATCGAGGGCTCGTCGCCGGGGTCGCGCAAGAAGTACTGCTGGAGCCGGAAGGTGTCCTCGGTGAAAAACCCGAGCCCGACGATGAAAGCCATCGTCCCAGTGCCTCCAGAGAGACCCGTCGTTTCTGTATCGAGGAAACAGACCTCGTGGAGGTCTACCTCAGCCATGCGCTCATCCTGCTCCAGCCGTGCAACGGCATGCGAGGAGAGCTCAAGGAAGGCAGAGAGCGCCAGGTCACCATGCAGGTGATCAAGCGGGTAGGACGCCTCGGCGACAAAACACTGGCCGTGGGAGGTGGTGTAAAACCGACCTGAGACCAGGTCCTCGATGGCATAGGTGGGACCTGATTCGCGAGCCTCCAGCTCCCGAACGCCCTTCACGACGCCCAGCTCCCGCAGTCGGCGCCTCAGATCCTCGCGCATCATCTAGCAGTTAATGCGGACTGCATCGAATGCCATCAACCGACGGGCGCACCGCCCCACCATCCAATGAATGGGACAACTGTCGGAGGCAACGCATCCAGTATCCCCCGGCCCTAGAGCGGATAGGCACCCTCCAGTCGCAGCAGAGCCTCCTTAACGCCGAGCCCGGACCCAAAGCCCGTTAACTCGCCATGAGCGCCAATCACCCGGTGACACGGAATGACGATGGGCAGCGGATTGGCCCCCACCGCCCCACCAACAGCCTGGGAGGCCCGCGGCTTTCCCACCAGCTGGGCAATATCGCCATACGAGACGGTAGCCCCGTACGGAATGCGGACGACCTGACTCCATACCGTTCGCTGGAACATCGTACCCCTGACATCCAGTGGCAGGTCGAATACCCGGCGGGAACCGGAAAAATACTCACGGAGTTGGGACAACGCCGCCCCCACCATGTCCGGCTCCTCCAAGGGCCGCCCAGCGCCAACATTTTTGGAAAGCCAACTGAGAAAGGCACCCGATTGATCACTCCCCAAGGAGATCTTGCACACCCCCACCTGGGTTGATGCTACCCAAACGGTACCGACCTCGGACTCCAATCGAGCGTAAGCAATCTCTTCTACCACATCCTCCTCCGCAACAAACTGCAATATGACCCTCCGTGCGCAGGAGGGGTGCAGGCCCGGCAATAGGCCTTCGCACAAGAGACCGAAAGCCGCATCTCTCTACAAGAGAGACGTGAGATCTGAGATTTCATCCAGGACGACATCTGCCTCAGCTCGCTCTAGCTCACGTCTGTCACCGAATCCGCACGTCACGGCAACGGCTCTTGCCCCTGCACGTCGAGCACTTCTAACATCCACCACCGTGTCACCCACCATAGCGCACCGCTTGGCGGGCACGCCGAGCAAGCCCGCCGCCTTGTAGATTGGCGCTGGATGGGGCTTGAGCCGCCAGGTGTCCTCACGGGTTACTACGACGTCGAACATCTCGCACAAGCTATGTTGAGCCAGGAACACTTCGGCATCCTCCCTTCCGCGGGTGGTGACGACCCCCAGCTTATGGCACACCTTCAGGGCAATCAACACAGCCTTCGCGCCCTCCACGAGCCGATAGTCCGGCTCTTCTCTAGCGCCCCGTAGGCTTCGCAGCCACTTCCAGAGGCCGAGCAAAGGCGCATCCAGCCCGACGATGTCCAGAGCGGTCATCAATGCATTAGCGGGTGTCTCCGCCAGCATCACCAGCCGGCGTGCATTGCGGTACAGCCAAGGCCAGTTCAGTCGCTGAAGCCTGAGTGCTGCCTCCTCTACGACCTGATCGTCAGTGTCCATCAATGTGCCGTCCAGATCAAACAGAACAGCATCAATCAGGGCCGGGTCGAAGATGAGCTTCTGGCAGGTCACCATGGCATAGGGACTATACATTGACAGCGGATCGCTGTCAATGCTCACCAGTACAGGACTCAGGGGCTCAGTGTGAGCAGGCAGAAGTATGACTCTGCCGAAAGAAGGTCGCCAAGGCAGGCTCGGCCCGCCCGCGCGGACCCCTCCACTTGAGTCGGGACAGGCAGGGTGGCTGCAAGCACTCTTCTCAGGGAGCCCATGTAGCGACAATGAGCCAACAAGCGCCAGGTAAGGACGATATTCGTGGCCGAGTATGGGGAGCGCTCACTTGGGACAGAAGCCGCCGCGGCGTGCGAAACAGGAAGCAACTTGCCGTCGACGGTGCTGCTTGCCTATCCTTCCACGCGCTCTATAATGGAGCCACGATGGATCTTCAGGACGTCCTCAACGCCTTGCGACGAGATGCCTCTTTCATGTGCTGCGTCACTGCCTGGGAGCGCGTGCCTGCCCGCCTACCACGGACCACACGATGGCCCAGAGCGCTCGATCCTCGAGTGGTTGCCGCCATCCAGAGCCAGGGCATCGACAGCCCGTATATCCACCAGACTCGGGCAATGGAGGCCGTCCTTGCGGGTGAGCATGTCGTTCTCTCCACCTCCACCGCGTCGGGAAAGACGTTGGCCTATAACAGCGTCATCCTCAACACGCTATTGAACGACGCCGAGGCCTGCGCTCTGTACTTGTTTCCGACGAAGGCACTGGCTCACGATCAGATTGCCAATCTGAAGGCGCTGACTGCAGCCCTCAGAACTCAGACCTCTGCCGAGAGAGCCTCGATCGCCGTGCGGCCCTACGACGGGGACACTCCATCGGCCCATCGTCCGGGAATCCGCAATGAGGCCCGTCTGCTGGTGACCAATCCCGATATGCTGCACGTGGGGATCCTTCCTCACCACACCCGCTGGTTGCGCTTCTTCAGCAACCTGCGCTATGTGGTCCTGGACGAGATCCACACGTACCGCGGCGTCTTTGGGGGGCACGTGGCAAACGTGCTACGGCGCCTGCGGCGTATCTGTCGGTTCTACGGTTCTGATCCACGCTTCGTCTGCGCCTCGGCTACCATCGCGAATCCGCAGGAGTTGGCAGAACGCCTCGTGGAGGCAGCAGTCACGCTAGTGAACCAGGACGGGGCACCGCAGGGTGACAAACACGTCATCTTCTACAATCCACCGCTCGTCGATGAACAGCTGGGCATCCGCCGGAGCGCCACACTCGTTTCCAAGGACCTGGCAGCTCAGCTCCTCGAGGCCGACGTGCAGACGATCGTGTTTGCCCGGGCTCGCCTGACCACGGAGGTTCTGTTGGGATATCTGCGCGACGCGGTCACGCTCGCCGGGGCGGACGCCCAATCTGTGCAGGGCTATCGGGGCGGCTATCTCCCCAGCGAGCGCCGCTTCATTGAGAGGGGCCTGCGCGAGGGCGAGATTCGCGGTGTCGTGGCGACCAACGCGCTCGAGTTGGGCGTGGACATCGGTCAGCTCAGCGCTTGCGTGATGACAGGCTACCCCGGCACCATCGCCAGTGCCTGGCAGCAGGCCGGGCGGGCGGGGCGACGAGCAGGACTCTCCAGCGCGATTCTGATCGCCAGCGCCCTTCCGCTGGATCAATACGTGGTCACCCACCCCGAGACATTCTTCGGCCAGCCAGTGGAACACGCCTTGCTGGATCCAGACAATCTGGCCGTGCTGACCAACCATCTGGCCTGCGCCGCATTTGAATTGCCGTTTGAGCCCGGGGAATCCTTTGGGACTGTCGAGGATGCCGACGAGATTCTGGAAGCCCTGGCCGACGAAGGCCTGCTGCACCGATATGGGGGCCACTACGCGTGGATCGGCGAAGGCTATCCGGCAGCGGGTCTCTCACTACGCACCAACTCTCCCGACAGCATCGTGATTCAGTCTTTGGACGCAGAGCAGAAGGATCAGCCAACGGTGATCGGCGAGATGGATCGGCCCAGCGCTCCTCAGCTGATCCACGAAGGTGCCGTATACCTGCATGGTGGAGACACATACGTCGTCGAATCCCTGGATTGGGATGAAGGCCTTGCGCGAGTGCGTCCGGCGGATCTCGACTACTACACCCGCGCCAGTTCCACCACCGAGGTTGAGGTCACAGGGAACCTGCGGTCCACAGAGGCGGACGCGGCTTCGTCCCCTTCGACAAGTGCCAGGACAATTCACGCCTATGGCGAACTCCTCGTCACCACCCAGGCGACAGGCTACCGCCGCATCAAACGATACACCCACGAGGTGCTGGGATGGGCCCCCATCGATCTGCCGAAGCAGAAGATGCGCACGATCGGGACCTGGCTTGCGCTCTCCGGCGAACTGGCCGAACATCTGCGCGAGACAGGCGTGCTCAAGCCCAAGATCGACTACGGGCCAAACTGGGAGGCTCAGCGGACGGCCGCGCGCGCCCGCGATGGGCACCGCTGCCGTCGCTGCGGTGCTCCCGAACGTGAGGGACGTGAGCATGACGTTCATCATCTCACGCCATTCCGCGTCTTCGGGTACGTGCCGGGCAAGAATGACTTCCACAAGATCGCGAACCGACTCGACAATCTGATCACCCTATGCGCCAGCTGCCACCGCCAAGCGGAACGGGCACGCGGCACGCGCGGCGCCCTGGGTGGGCTCGCCTATTTGCTCCGCAACCTGGCACCCCTCTATCTAATGTGTGCGCCGGGAGACCTCGGCTCGACCGTACAGGCTCGCGCCCCAGACACAGGCTTGCCCACGGTGACGCTCTACGACGCGCTGCCAGGGGGCGCTGGCCTGAGCGCCAAGCTCTACGAGATCCGCGAGGAGCTTCTGGACGCCGCATTGGACCGGGTACGGGACTGCCCCTGTAGCGCTGGCTGTCCAGCCTGCGTGGGGCCAGCGGGCGACATCGAACCCGGAGCCAAAGGTTTGACGAAACGCCTCCTTGAAGCATTGACCGGACGAGAGGGGACGTGATCAGGCCGAGCAGCTTCCTCATCTTGTCCGCATGATGCCGTTCCCCCTCCAAAGACGCTCCACCTCCAAGACGGTGTTGAGTATCCGGGTCGGGGCAGCCCCAAGGTCCGTTCCATGCCAGTGAAGCCGGTGACAACTTGATGGAAAACGAGACCTGACTATAATTGCTGTAGTTGTGATTATCTGATATTTCCGTGCGCATGGTCAGTAGCAGCAGCATCGCTGATCCTGATGCACTAATGCGGCAACCAGGCCGAATTGGCCGTGACGCCCCGTCGATGAGTCGCTCCGGGTAGATTTGGCAGAGAATAGACACGTCGACGGGCAACCTCACCCCAACCCAGGAGCCGGGCGGACGGGCGATACATCACCTCCTCGAAGGAGATAGTCAATGGGATCGAAGACAGCCGGTAGGAGTACACTCGTCGAAGACACAGCCGACAAGATTCGGAAGATGATCTTGAACCGCGAGGTGAAACCCAGCGAACTACTGCCCCCGCGCCGCGAGCTTGCCGAGCAGTTTGGAGTCGGCATCTCCACGGTGCACGAAGCGGTCCAATCCCTCAGTGCTGTTGGACTGGTTGAGTCCCGCCCCGGCAAAGGAACCTGGGTCCGCCAGGACGCTCTGGACAGCGTCATCCGTCCGGCGATCATCGCCAACCGCTTTGGCGAGATCAGCGCCGAGACCATCTATGAAGCGCGTGAGTTCCTGGAGGTCGCCCTTGCAGAGTTGGCCGCCAGGAAAGCCACACCTGAGGATATCGAGTTGATCTGGGGCTCCTTGAGCCGTGCGCACGAAGTCATCGCGGACGACGAGGACTTCGTGCGTGCGGACTGGGACTTCCACCTGGCCGTGGCGGAGGCGGCACATAACGAACTCCTGCAAGCATTCTATCACCTGGCCCGAGAGCTCCTCCTCGAATTCATCCAGGATGCCATACGCCTGCCTAATGTGAAAGAGGAGGCCACCGAGTATCACGTCGAACAAGCCAAAGCCATTGAGCAGCATGACGCGGACAGGGCGCGAGATGCAGCACTCGATCACATGTTGTATGTGAAGGAGCGGCTCTTGGAGAGAGGGGGCGGCTAGGACGGACCCGCACATACTCAGCAGTCTGCGCCAATCTAGACGGTACTTCCCCGCTAAGGGCCCGGCTTGCCCTGTCGGCGCTGATGTAATATAATGTTCTAAAGTTACGTAATATCAGATATTGGGACAAACTTGGGGCCTTTCACATCCTGCCGTGTGCGCCTCAGGGGAAGTCCACTGCATCCGGCGCATGGTCGGAGCGCCCGATAAGCCATCAGTCACTACGTTATCAGACATCTAGGAGACATCATGGACAAAGCACAGCTTCTCTACTTGTCCCAGGCCGACGTTGAGGCCGTGGGTCTTGAGATGGCAGACATTATCGACCTGGTGGAGACCGGGTTCCAAGAGAAAGGGAATGACCGCGTTGAAATGCCGCCCAAACCGGGCATCCACCCGGGCCAAGGCGACAATTTCATCCACGCCATGCCTGCCTACATCCCCGCCATGCACGCGGCAGGTGTCAAGTGGGTAAGCGGATTCCCCGAAAACCAGAAACGCGGTCTGCCCTACATCAGCGGGCTGCTGATACTTAACGATCCGGAAACAGGCCTGCCCGTCTCTGTGATGGACTGTGAGTGGATCACAGCGATGCGGACTGCTGCCGCCACCGCCATCGCAGCACGGCGGCTGGCGCGCCCCGATTCGGCGCTGCTGGGTGTGCTGGGATGCGGCGTCCAGGGGCACACCAACACCGAGGCACTCAATGTCCTCTTCCCCCTGGAGAGGGTCATGGCCTACGATGTCGATGCAGATCGCCTCAGCACTTTCGCCAAGGACATCTCCTCTCGCTTCAACCTGGAGGTCGTGCCTGCGGAAGAGCCTCGGGAGGCAGTCACCGGCTGCGATATGGTCGTCACCGCCGGCCCGATCCTCAAGAAGCCACACGCGACGATCCAACCGGGGTGGCTGGAAGAAGGAGCCTTCGCGTCCCTGGTGGACTTTGACTCCTACTGGCACCCCGGCGCGATGAAGGAGGCGGACAAGTTCTGCACCGATGACGTGCCGCAGCTGCGGCACTACCAGGAGGTCGGCTACTTCAGGGAGATTCCGCCCATTCACGCGGACCTTGGCGAACTGGTGGTTGGCGAGAGACCCGGACGGGAAAAACCTGACGAGCGGACAATGGCCTGCAACCTGGGCCTGGCCATCAACGATATGGCCGTGGCGCCCGCGATCTACCGTCGGGCCCGGGATAAGAGCATCGGCACCTGGCTGCCGCTGTAGCCCTCAATCAGACCAAAGGAGATAGCCATGTTCTGTCCTGACCTGAGGTTTAGACCTCGCCTCTCCGTGCTCAGTGGAGATCAGATTGAACAGATCCACCAGGCCACACTGGAAGTGCTGGAGCGCACCGGCGTCAAGCTCACGCATCCCCGGGCACTGGAACTGCTGGATGGGGCCGGAGCTCGAGTAGAAGGCGATCGTGTTCACATCCCCTCCTGGTTGGTTGAGGACGCCATACGGAAAGCACCCTCACGCGTCGTGCTGGGCAACCGATCCGGCGAGCGGAAGGTCTTCCTGGAGGGAGATAAGGTTTGGTTTGGACCCAGCCTTGACTGCATCGACTATCTGGACCCCGAGACAGACGTGCGCCGACGGTTCGTCAGCGATGACTGCCGCATTACATCCACCATCGCCGACGCCCTTCCGAACTACACCTGGGTGATGACAATCGGCATGGCGGATGACGTGCCTCCTGATATCGCCGATCGCGTGATCGCCAAGCAAGTATTCACCTATACGGAGAAGCCTCTCGTCTTCTGCTGCAAGGACGCAAGCAGCGTGCGCGACATCTATGAAATGGCGCTGCTCATCACTGGCGGCGAGGACCAGTTCCAGCAGGCGCCAACGTGCGTTCATTATTCGGAGCCAATCTCTCCGCTCCTCTACTACGATCCAGCGGTGGAGAAGATCCTTTTCTGCGCCGATAACGGTATTCCGCTGATTAACTATCCAGCGCCGCAGGCCGGAAGCACGGCGCCAGCGACCTTCGCTGGTGAGGTGGTACAGGGCAGCGCCGAGTCCCTCAGCGGCCTGGTCCTGACCCAGCTGGCCAATCCAGGCACGCCCTTCATCTACGGCGCTTTCGCCACGGTGATGGACATGCGCACCACCGTCTTCTCCTACGCCGCGCCAGAGATGAGCCTGATGGTCGCTGCCCTGGCACAGATGGCCCAGCACTATCAGCTGCCCTTCTTTGGCACAGCCGGCTGTTCAGATGCCAAGTTCCCCGATGCTCAGGCCGCCGCCGAGGCGACATTCTCGTGTCTGGCGTCAGCGATGGTCGGTGCCAACCTGGTCCACGACTCCGGATGGCTGGACCACGGATCGGTGGCTTCACCGGCCTACATGGTGCTGGTCAACGAGATCCTTCACATGGTGGATCGGTTCGTGCCTGGTATGCCTGTCAATGAGGAAACCCTGGCCCTGGACGTCATAGACCATGTTGGGCCAGGCGGACACTATCTGGAGGAGGAACACACCTACAGCCACTTCAAAGACGTGTGGTACTCAGATCTCTTCGATCGCACTGTCCTGGATGAGTGGCGAGCACAGGGCGAGCGTCATTTTGCAGAGAGGTTGCGGGAGAAGACCAGAGAGGTAATGGACCATCAGCCAGCGCCCTTGCCCGAAGAGGTGCTCGCCGAAATGGGCGAGATGGCAAAGCACTGGGAGTAGACTGAACAGGTAAGTACTTGAGGAGGCGCTCAGTGTATCAGCATATCATCCACACGGTTGACACACACACTGCCGGAGAGCCGACGCGGGTGGTTGTGGCCGGCCTTCCCTTTCTGCGTGGCACGATGGCGGAGAAGCGCCATCAACTGCAGGAGGAATTCGACTATATCCGGACCGCCCTGATGCATGAACCGCGCGGGCACAGCGATATGTTCGGGGCTGTCCTCATGGAGCCGGCGCACGCGGAAGCTGACTTCGGGGTCGTGTTCATGGACACGGGCGGTTACCTGGCCATGTGCGGGCACGGTTCCATCGGCGTGGCCGTCACCGCTTTGACGACGGGCTTGGTGCCTCGTGAGGAGCCGACCACGGACCTGCTCATGGACACGCCGGCGGGGCTGGTCCGCGCCCGCGCCCACGTCAAGGACGGTCAGGTTCGCGGCGTCGCCGTGGAGAATGTACCTGCCTTCCTCTACTGCAGAGATCTGGAAGTAGAGACAGCGTCAGGCACTGTGAGACTGGACATATCGTTCGGCGGCAACTTCTTCGCTCTGGTCTCAGCATCGACCCTGGGATTGCATGTACAACTGGCTCATCTGCCCGAGTTGATAAAGCGCGGCATGGCGATCCGCGATGCCGTCAACGAGCAAGTAGACGTCGTCCATCCGGCGCACCCTCACATCGACAGCGTCGATCTGGTGGAGATCTACGAGGATTTGGATGGCAACGAGGCAGACTGCCGCAACGTGGTTGTCTTTGGCGAAGCTCAGGCTGACCGTTCACCCTGCGGCACCGGCACCAGTGCGAAGATGGCAGCGCTATACGCCCGGGGCAAACTCGACCTGCAGCAACCGTTTGTCAACGAGAGCATCATCGGCACCCGATTCGCGGGCCGATTGCTGCGCGAAGAGCAAATTGGGGATCAAACTGTCGTCGTTCCCGAGATCGAAGGGAACGCGTACGTGACCGGCTTCCAGCAGTTCGTCGTCGATCCTCGAGATCCACTGAGATTCGGGTTCCATCTGGCCGGAGGCGCCTTCTAGGTGACTCGAGGACAGATTCTCGAACCAGGGGCTTTGCAGTACTGACTCTCCTTCCGGCTTAAGCCGCTGCCTCCGCCGTGGAGTAGGGCTGCTCCACGGCGGAGGCAGTGGAAAGAAACGTGGCTCACCACAGAGCAACTCGCGACGGCGCTTCGCGGGTGCCGCGAAACGCGTCGCGTAAGCGAGCTCTCTGACCAAAGCCGCACTACGCCAGCCTAGTGGTGGAGGATCCTCCGACACTCCGCCAACCACCTCCCATCGGGAGCCCACCGGCCTTCGCCCACCCCATCCAGCCATGCCTTAGTATTCCTTTCCCTGTATCCTGATGACTTGGCAGAGATGCGCTCCGCCGCCACAGCCGCCAATACTTGACAAATATACTCAACTGCTGTACAATTAGTTTGTTAGAGTGATATCCGTTGGCTGGCGCGCCCCTATAGACTGCGCGCATAGATTCCATCCTACTTTCAGGGAGGGACCGATCTTCGGGTTCTCGGAATGATGCAGGGTCACAGAATGGCAGAAGAGAGATGATAAGGATTTCCACGAAAGGACGGTACGCGCTGCGGGCCATGATCGACCTTGCCCGCCACAATGGACGCGGGCCAGTAGCCCGCCAAGACCTCGCAGAGCGACAGGACATATCGGCGGATTATGTGGCTCAACTGTTCCGGCCGCTGCAAGACGCGGGGCTCCTGGAGGGTGTGAAGGGTCCGGGCGGAGGCTATCGACTGACCCGAAATGCTGAAGAGATACACGTGCGAGACATCATCGAGGCGCTGGAGGGGCCGGTAGCCGTGGCCCCATGTCTGCGGGCCGGTGAGGGAGGTGCCTGCCCCCGCGCCGAGCACTGCGCCACGCGTGAGCTCTGGCGGCAACTGTCAAGAGCGATCACCGACTTGCTGGATGAGTACACGCTCCAGGATCTGCTTGACGAGGATCGAAACCCTATCTCAGCCACGGTGGGGCTTGAATCAGGCCGTGGAGGCTGCCTCCACCAAGTGGGTCGATGAACTGCCGAGAGATCAGTGAGCTAGCACAGAAGCTCATCGCAGACAGCGAGTCGGCGCTTGAATTGGAAATGGGACACATAGAGAATCAGAGGTTCTGAGATGAATGAAGATAAGTTGACTGAATTTGACACAGATAGCGACCGAGTGACGCTTCCTGTACGCGGCATGACCTGTGCCTCGTGCGTGGCTCACGTGGAGAAAGCGCTCAGGGGCGTGGAAGGAGTTAGTGACGTCAACGTCAATCTGGCGACCGAGAAGGCGAGCCTGGACTTCAGAGCTGATGCCGTTCGGGTCGGCGACCTGGTGAAGGCCGTGCAAGAGACCGGGTACGACGTCGCTACGGAGACAATGACACTGGACATTGAGGGTATGACGTGCGCCTCCTGTGTCAACCATGTGGAGCAGGCACTGGGCAAGGTAGCGGGCGTTCTTGAGGCCAACGTTAACCTGGCCACCGAAAGAGCCACGGTCACGTACGTGGTCGATGCCACCAGTCTTTCGGACCTCAAGAAAGCAGTGCGAGATGCCGGGTATGAGGTCGCAGAGCCAGAGGAGGACAGCGGCAGGGCTGACGACGTGACCGACGAGGACGATCTCGTGCATAAGATGCGGCGCGCGCGCTTCCGCATGCTCTTGGCCTGGCTCTTCACGGTGCCCATTATGGTGTGGATGATCCCGGAGATGCTTTTCGGAATCACGTGGCCCAGCGAGACAGTCTTCAATGTGGGCATGATCGTGCTAGCACTGCCCGTGCTTTTCTGGGTGGGTCGCCGCACGTTCAAGAGCGGCCTGACCGCCGTGCTCCACGGCTACGCAAACATGGACACATTGATCACGCTGGGTACCGGAGCATCATTGCTCACCGGCCCAGCCTCGTTCCTCTTCCCGGTGGCTAACTACGCAGGCGTGTCGGCGATGATCATGGCCTTCCACCTGACGGGGCGGTACGTGGAGGAATCGGCGAAGGGCCGCGCCTCTCAGGCGATTCGAAAGCTATTGGAGCTAGGAGCCAAGACCGCCCGGGTCATCCGAGATGGGAGAGAGGTTGAGCTCGCCATCAATGAGGTCCGGGTAGGCGACGTCATGATGGTCCGTCCCGGTGAGAAGATCCCCACGGACGGCGTGGTCCTATCGGGGGACAGTGCCGTCGATGAATCTATGGCGACCGGTGAATCCATGCCGGTCGACAAGAAAGAAGGCGATGAAGTCATCGGCGCCACGATAAACCAGGAAGGGCTGCTCAAGGTTCGGGCAACCAAAGTCGGTAAGGATACGTTCCTCGCCCAGGTGATCAAGCTGGTCGAGGAGGCACAGGGTTCGAAGGTGCCCATTCAGGCACTGGCGGACCGCGTGACAGGGGTATTCGTGCCGGTGGTGATGAGCATCGCGGCGCTGACGTTCCTGGTGAACCTGCTGTTCCCCGGCGCGATTCGTCCCCTACTGGAGCTAGGCTCATTCCTGCCCTGGGTCAACCCCGACTTGGGCTCGCTGACGTTGGCTATCGTAGCGATGGTGGCCGTGCTGGTCATCGCGTGCCCGTGCGCACTGGGCCTGGCGACGCCGACAGCCCTAATGGTAGGGAGCGGCATGGGGGCCGAGCACGGCATCCTGATCCGCACCGGTGAAGCCATCCAGACGCTTAAGGACGTGGCAGTCGTCGTCTTCGACAAGACGGGGACTCTCACCAAGGGAAGACCCGAGGTAACCGACGTGATCAGCCTGGGCGACAGACCGCTGACATATCAACAGATCCTGGGTTGGGCGGCCTCAGCGGAACGCGGCAGTGAGCACCCGCTGGGCCGCGCCGTTGTCCAGCGCGCGGAGGCTGAAGGAGTCCCGCTGGAGGATCCGCAGGAATTCCAGGCCGTCCGTGGCAAAGGGATCGCGGCCTTGCTGGACGGACGCCGGGTCCTGGTGGGCTCCCGCCGGCTGATAGAAGAAAACGGGCTCGACCCCTCTGATTTTGAGCCAGCGCTGAGGGAGCTGGAGCACGAGGCCAAGACAGCCATGCTGGTGGTCATCGACGATCAATTGGTCGGGGTGATCGCCGTAGCCGACACGTTGAAGGAGGACTCAGCCAACGCCGTCGACGAACTCCATCGGATGGGCCTGCAGACGGCGATGATTACCGGCGATAACCAGCGAACGGCCGCGGCCATCGCCGAACAGGTGGGCATCGACCACGTTCTGGCGGAGGTGCTACCTGACGGCAAGGTCGCAGAGGTCCAGAGGCTGCAGGAACAATTTGGCTCCGTCGCATTCGTCGGCGACGGTATCAACGATGCACCCGCCTTGACGCAAGCGAATGTAGGCATCGCCATCGGCACTGGTACGGACATCGCCATCGAGGCCAGCGACGTCACCCTTGTCCGCGGAGAGCTGACCGGAGTCGTCGAGGCGGTCAACCTGAGCCGGGCAACCTTCCGCAAGATCAAGCAAAACCTGTTCTGGGCCTTCTTCTATAACGTGGTGATGGTGCCGCTGGCTGTCATCGGATGGATGCACCCGGTGCTCTCGGAGATCGCCATGGCGACGTCGTCGATCACAGTTGTCACCAACGCGAACACACTTCGCGCCGTTGACATCCGCCCGGACTACGTGAAGGAGAAGACTGGTGGGCCTCGTCCGGAGATGGTGAGCGTGCCGGCTAGCAGCACGGCATGAATTGCCCAAATGGGTTTCGGCCGGGGCGTTCAGGGGTGGCGCTCAGGGCAGTCCCCTGTATACCCGGGCTTGTCGATTGCGCCCTGATTGGTGTTAGCTGAGCTACCCCCTTGTTCAGGGGGGTTGAGCAGTATCGGGGGAAGTGAAGGTCGGAGTAGGATAACCAGGGAGGTTGATGATATGGCCATTGACCCAGTGTGCAAGATGGATGTAGAACCGAACAACGCACCCGCGAAGGTGGAGTACAAGGGCAAAAACTACTATTTCTGCGCTTCGGGCTGCAAGGTCGCCTTTGAGAAGGATCCGGAGAAGTACCTGAAGGATTCAGAGGAAACAGAATAGCCGGCGCAGATCGCGGCGAGCAGCAAGGCCCCTCCGGGGGGTCCTCCCCTGGAAGGGTCTTGCTTCTCCAGGCTCCGGGTTTGGATTGGCTGGCCCCCTCGGCACCAGGTCCGATCAGCTGCAGCTCTCTGACCACCGGCGGACAGCCGCGATCAACTTGGCCACAAGCCTCTTGTTCCTAGTCCTGGTCGGCTCGCCAGTCGCAGGCTTCGGTTAGGTAGAGGTGAATGGATGCCGCCCAACCCGCCAGGTAAGGACCGTCCCCCAGGGACGACCGACTCAGGGTAGGTCGGGCCGCAATCTGCGATCAATTATGCGCATGGAGGTAGGCAATGGCAACAAGACAGAAAGAGAGTACAGGTGAAAACAGGAAGAAGGGCCCAGGGCGAGGGAAGGGCAAGTTCGGGCTCTATATAGGAATCCCGTTGCTCACACTCGGGATCCTCGTCGCAGGAGCGTGGCTTCTGGTGCAGCGGGAGCCAGCGAGCGCGGCGACACCGGGGGATGTGCGGGCACAGATCATCCCGAACGCCGGGGATGCCACGGCATACGGGGTACCGCTTTCCCTGGATAACACGCAGGCCTTCATCGACTACTACGAGACGTCCTCACTCACAGCGGAGCAAGAGCGAATATTGGAAGATGCTCTGCTGGCGCTCAAAGCACCGTGCTGCGATGACAATCCGATGTCTACCTGCTGCTGCGACTGCAATCTGGCCACGTCTGTGTGGGGGTTGAGCAGTTATCTTGTTGCGGAGGAGGATTTCGGGGTCGGACAGGTGCGGGAATCCGCTTCCCAGTGGCTGCGTTTCATAAGCAGTGACTACCACGTGGGCCAGGAGTTGGCGGACCGAGGAGTCGATCCCGACCGCTACGGGCTCCCGAAGGGTGACTCCTGCTACACCGGACGTTGCGAGCTACCGTTTGGGCAGAACGGCTGTGGAGGTATGGGGGCACTGAGGCAATGATCGGTAGGCGGAATCGAAGGAACCACTGCGTGCGACCTAAGCGATCGATTCTGCTGGCCATCGTGGCTGTCATGTCTGCAGTGGCACCCAGCTGTGCGGGCTCAGATGTCTCGGACACTGGAGGGCCAGCGGCGGAAGATCCCACTGAGGCGGTCCGTGCGGTGCCGCCAACCAGCCGTCCAACAGTGACACCCGAGCCTACGGCGACACCGGCGCCCGCGACGCCGGTCTCGCCGACATCGACGGAGTCACCAGCTGCGCCTCCGACCGCAGCTCCCCTGGCTGCGACGGAAGGAGCGCCAGCCCCGACGTCGGGATTATCGAACGCCCCCACCGCTGGTGCACGAGCGCCAGAAGTAGTGCTAACGGACCTGGCGGGCAGCGAGGTAAGCTTGGGAAGTCTGCGGGGAAAGGCGGTGCTCCTCAACTTCTGGGCCAGCTGGTGACCGCACTGCCGAGGAGAGCGGTCCGCTCTCCAGAGCAGCCACGAGAAGTATCAGGACGAGGACCTGGTAATCCTCTCCGTGGATATCGCGGAGTCGCGAGACTTGGTATCGGAGTTCGCCGCAGAGAGAGGGTTGACGTTCACCATCCTCCTCGACGAGCAGGCGTTGTCCGCAATAACGTACCAGGTGCACGGCATTCCGACGAGCTTCTTCATAGACGGAGGAGGGATCATCCGGGCCCGCTACGGCGGCGCCTTGGATGAAGCGACGATCGATCAGTACGTCAGGTCGCTTCTGCAGTGACCTGCCCCGGCGAGAGGCACGGATGGAGCGTCGGCGTGCCGCCTGCGGAGCACTAGGTCCGCCAATGGGAGGCAGCTGCCCTATTGACATGCGCGCAACCAGGGGACAAGCCCGCCGCGACCGGGATCCGACACGACCGTCCGTGGATGGGAAAACTAGCTCCCTATGGAGGCGATCGGCGCATGGAAGCAAGCCGAAGATGACGGTCAATGTGGAAGCGGCCGAACACGGCACGCGGGACATACTCGTCGGGGTCGCGTGCCGTGATAAGCTGAGGTGGCTTGTGGAGTACGACTGACCTACGCGCCTGTCGCCAGGCCCTGAACGAACGCCGCGACGCAGAACGTGGTTCGCGATAACGGGTCGGCCGGCGATTCAGCCAGAGACCCGCTCGCTGCGCACGGGCCGAGTAGGAAGCACATCTGCGAAGGCAGATTGCAGGAGCCGGACCGATACGGGTGGAGGAAGTGCCCAAGGAAGGCTTGGAACCTGGCCTGGACTGTCTGGTGACCGTCTCCATCGGAGGTTCGATGCCATTCCCAGGACCGGCCGTGTGGGCTGAGGAAGACCGCCCGGGAGTCGCGCCACCAACCCCAGGCGCACCACGCCCAAGAAGAGGGGCTTGGACGGGGTCCGTGTATCAAGGCGAGGCGCTCGCCAGTTTATTGCGCAGTTGTAGCGCCATACCGAGGTGACCGGTCGAGAGCTGGTCGACCCCAAGACTCAAGCCTCGCTCGATCTCGTCCTCCGAATCCAGGTTAGAGCCGTGGACGATCAGACCCCGCTGATGGAGCTCGTGCACGAAATCGGGCCGGATGAGTGCAAGGTTCAGGTGAACGACGTCGATCTCCAGGAGCCTGGCCCAATCGAGGATGTATCTATGAGCAAGTCGAATCGGCATCCACTCCGGTGGCCTGTAGAAGAAGGCCCCTGTCCGCAGATGAGGATTCAGTCTCTTAACTTCGGGCAAGAGCGGGGAGTGAGGCGAAGTCAATTCCACGTCGTCCGTCAGTTCGAATCGGTCGACAACATCAATCACCTGCCGCAAGAAACCAGTGGTGGTGTCCTTCATGTCAATCTCGAGCCCCACCCTCCCCTTGCACATCTGGAAAACCTCGCACAAAGTTGGCTTGGGCTCACCGGCAAACCGTTCGTTGAACCAAGCGCCCGAGTCAAGTGCCTTCAACTCCGCAAGGGTGTGCTCGCAGACGAGGCGCGTGCCGTCGTCGGTGGCGCCCAGGCCATAGAAGTGATGGACGATTAGCTCACCATCCGCCGTGAGATGCACGTCCAACTCCACGCCGTGCGCACCTCTCGCAATGGCGCTTTCGAACGCAGGACGCGTATTCTCCGGCGCGTTCTCCACGTCGCCGGTGCGAGCGATAACAAGCGCGCGTTTGCCCATCGCTTGAGCCTCCTGTGAACCGTGAGCCTGCCAGATGGCTCAGGCCCAGCATTCCTATCGCCTCCGTCTCCGTCCGAACAGGCATAGCCGCACTTGGCCACTCAAGAAGCGGGGGAGGGCGAATTGCCCTTGGCCGCCCTCACACAGAGAAACCGGGGCGCCGTGAGCGTTCCGCATAGTCGTCGGGCTCCTCCTGCTGGAAACGATCCGTTGGCGTTGGTACGAGGCCGCGGTCGAGGATGAAGCCCGCAGGCCCTAGCGTATAAGGCAAGGGCCTACGGTAGCACATCGGGTACGCTAGGCCTGCGCAGCCCCTACGATTCGTCTACCTGGTACCGGACCATCGTGCTACGCCGATAGCAGCGTCACCGATCCTGGTTGCCCGCCAACCCACACAGTTGCCCAATCGATACGCATTGTACTGCCACTCGAGGTTCAGGGCTGACTAGCGAACCACGGCGCAGATCGCATCCCGACGAGAGGCAGGTACCGATTCAGCGGGAGATGTCGCCACTCCAGGGGAGCCACGCCCGCATGGCTCATAGCACGCCGGTGCCCAGAAGCACGCCCATGGCGACGAACACGAAAGCCGAGATCCACAGGAGCGTGCGCTCCGATACGAACTCGCAGAGCAGCTGACCGCCGGCGACGCCCAACGCGGTGACGGCGGCAAGCGCCAGCGCCCCCCCGCCGAGCACCGCCCAGGCGTTCTGATGCTCCCCCGACAGCGTCAGGACGGCCAACTGGGTCTTGTCGCCCAGCTCGGCCACAAACAGCAGAGCAAAGGTCGAGCGTAGTGCTCTCCAGTTCGCGGCTAGCGGGTTCACGTGGCCCTCCAGGTCGCATCCCGCGTCCGCAAGACAGGCAGGAATTGGCGCCCCGTGCTCGCTGCAGATAGCCTCCCGCGCTATGAATCCCCCCATGACGAGGAACGCGATTGCTGCGGCGACTCGCACCATTGCAGGGGGAAGGAATCCACCAATCAGTTGTCCCGCAACGACACCGAGCGCTGTGACCGCAGTGAGCGCTCCCGTCGCACCAATGAATACGGCCCAGGGTCTCCGATGTCTGCAGGTCTGGGCGACAACGGCCATCTGCGTCTTGTCGCCCAACTCAGCCAGAAACACCAGTCCGAACACCGAGAAGAAAGCAGGCAAGTCCATAGCCCTCCAACAACTGTGGCCCCACAATGGAACAAGACAGAGCGGCGCCGCCGGTCCGCAACACGTGCCGGTCATCGGTCTATCTCGTAGTCAATTCGATCGACGATCGCGTAAATTTACCTGAGATCCCGAACTTGTCAACCCGGACGGACCCGCGGCCGCACGGAGTCCCTCATCCCCGGGCGCGGATAGCCCCACGAGACGCACTCACATTTCCCTGAGATGCCAAGACGGCGCACGAAGCCGCAGGCTCTTCACGGCTTCCTTCGGTGGTCGGACGCCCGCGTGAATGTCCTCAGCCAATAATCCGTCTCCCCGAGACCCGTCCGGGAACGGCAAGGCTCCGAGATTGGAGCAGCGGCCCGTTGGCAAACCAGGGACTGGCAATATTCGTCGAATGATCCTACAATGACCTGGTACTCCCCGAGCACGCTTCCCGCCGTGAGGGGCTCTGGGGCTTTCGGACTGCTGGGTAAGACATTGTCAGCTCGTGCTGGTCAGGGGTTCTCAAGATGAAGAGAAAGAGTAAGGAGAGGGGATCGATGGACACGACGACGTTGGTGCTGGCCAGTGCTGCCGCTGTGCTACTCATTCTCGCCCTCCGTAGAGGACCCGGCGTGGCGCTGGACGGCCTGATGGCCGCCTGGCGGACGTTTCAGCGGAATCTGGTCTTGCTTGTCCTGGGCTTCATCCTGGCCGGGTTGGTCCAGGTTCTCATCCCACATGACCTCATCACGCGCTGGCTGGGCGATGAAGCTGGCATCAAGGGGGTTCTAATCGGCTGCGTGGTCGGCGGCGTGGTCCCGGGTGCCCCCTACGCCACCTTCCCGTTGGTGGCGTCCCTCTATCGGGCCGGTGCGAGTATAGGTGCTGTTGTGGGGTTCGTGTCGGCGTGGGCCTTGTGGTCGGTGTCCCGTCTCCCAGTGGAGATCGCTCTGATCGATCCACGGCCAGCCTTGATCCGCTACGCCGTCACCTTCATCGTACCGCCCCTGGCAGGGATAGCAGCGCATGTCCTTGACGGATTCGTGTGACAAAGAACCGCTGCATTCTTGTACTGTCCGAGTCTGACGGGTGTCAGGCGCCTTGAACTCCCGGAGGGCAGCTGGCACAGCTGATCTCGACCAGCGTTATGCAGCACGCCCAGGCGATCGTCGCTGCACGGTGTATTGCCGCTGACGACGCAAGCAACATACACCAGGGCAGCCATCAGGCGAGTCTACATTGGCTTGGCCCATCCACCAGCCCGCACCCCGATAGACGGAAACTCCTCCCCGCCAGCAACCGACGGGCGTAAAGCGGTGTCGATTGAGTTAGGAGCAAAGAGAGTACCCAATCCCGTGCCAATGGGCACCAAAAAAAGACCCGCAGAATTGCGGGTCTTTCGCAGAGATGCCGAGGCCCAGATTTGAACTGGGGACACCCTGATTTTCAGTCAAGTGCTCTACCAGGCTGAGCTACCTCGGCACGTTGCCCGCTATTCTAGCCCAACCGACGAGGATTGTCAAGCAGCCGGGACGACCGCCACTTTGCTCGCTCCGATCATTGAGATGGATGATCCTCACCATGGCCCGAACGGTTGATGCAAATTGATGGTTGGCCCTACCTGTTTCTTCGGTCAGCGCTTTTGGTCAGCAATCGACCATACTCGCGCGGTGAATCCACCTCACAGAGGCAGCTTCTGAGGACAGTGTCGGCCCTGGACGTAAGGACAACACAGAAAAGGGTGCCAGTTGTCAGGGCGCCGAATTAGAAGTCAGTGAGAAAGCAAGATGGCAGCCCGAGAGGCTTCCGACCGTAGGGCTGACTCGAGAGCTCGCTGTCCTCGAGCTGACAGGAACTGATGGTCCGACGAGGAGGTCTCGCCACGCCCGTCGTGGTGCGCGTCCTCCGCCATGCGATCATCGCTCACTCGGGCGCCCCGGGTGACGGTCACCACCGGCTATGAAAGGGCCTCCCACACCATCTCCAGTGCTCGGTCCGCCAACCAGACACCATCCTTTCCCGTCTCCCCTCCCACCTCGTAGACATCGTCGACTACCCGGCGCCCCGTGTTGAGTGCAACGTAGACAGTCTGAACTTCCTCCTCGCTTATGGGGGCCCTTGCCCAGACCGCGAGGCAAAGGTTCACACCCAGGAATCCCCGCCCCTCGCGCGCCGCGGCGCGAGCCGCCTTGGCCGAGAAATCTCCAGCCCTCTTGAGCTGGGGGCGGGGCAGGGCCATCAAACCAATCGCCTCGGCCACGTCAGTCACGACCAGGCTGTCACCCAGGGCGCTGACGCCCTGCTCTGCCTCAAAGAGCCGTCGACTGACAATCCCGCCCTCGCCACATTCTACAGTCCCCAGCGTCAACTCTCGCTCGACAAGCTCGTCAGCTAACTGTTCAGCGATGGATCCCCGCGCCATCGTACCCCCTCATAAGAGATGCGCCTGATGAACATAAGCGTCGAACGGTGTGTCATTATAGATTGGTGCTCCGGATCACACAACCACAGCGCCTCACGGTGACTCGACTGGCGCAGAGCGGGGGATTCCTGCTATAATGGGCGCGCTCGAAGGACAGCGGAGCAGAATAGGAAGGAGGGCTTTCAGATGGCATTCCCCCGGAGGAGCGGGATCCTGCTCCATCCGACGTCTTTGCCCGGAAAGTTTGGCATCGGCAACTTGGGCTGCGGCGCGCGACAATTCGTCGATTTCCTGGTCGCCGCCGACCAGACTTACTGGCAGCTTCTCCCGCTCGGGCCCACGGGCTACGGGAACTCTCCCTACCAATCGCTGTCCGCCTTCGCCGGGAATCCGATGCTCATCAGCCTTGAAACACTGGTGGAGTCAGGCTACCTCTCAAGAAAGGACATCGAGGACAGCCCGACCTTTCCGGAGGGGCGAGTGGGATTCACCTCAGTGACCAAATACAAGTCCCGGCTGTTGAGTCGAGCGTACGACAGTTTCAGAACGAAGGCGCCCAGCGACGAACAAGCAGCTTTCAGTACCTTCTGCACGGACCAGGCTTTCTGGCTGGACGACTTCGCTCTGTTCATGGCGTTGCGGAAAAGTCATGACCTTCGGTCCTGGCAAGAGTGGGAGACAGATCTGGCTACACGAGAGCCTGCGGCGTTGGCCAATGCCCGGGACAGGTTAGCGCACCAAATCGAGAACGAGAAGTATCAGCAGTGGCAATTCTTCCAGCAATGGCTGGCTGTCAAGCGGTACGCCAACCGGCAAGGGATTGCCGTCATCGGCGACATTCCTATCTTTGTCGCCCTGGACAGCGCTGACGTGTGGGCTAACACCCATCTGTTCGAACTGGACGAGGATCTCCGCCCCAGGGTTGTCTCCGGTGTTCCCCCAGACTTCTTCAGCGAGACCGGTCAACTCTGGGGTCACCCGCTTTATCGCTGGAACCTGATGTCGGAGAACGACTATGCCTGGTGGATCGCTCGTTTCCAGATGGCCTTCACCCAGGCCGACGTGATGCGCATTGACCACTTCCGCGGCTTCTACAACTACTGGGAGGTGCCTGCCGAGGCAAAGACGGCCGCCAGGGGGCGCTGGCGATATGGACCGGGTGCGGATCTATTTCACGTGGTCACGTCGGAGTTGGGCAAGGTAGACATCATCGCTGAGGATCTGGGCGACCTAGATGCTGAATCCCGCGCCGCCGTCGACGCGCTGGAAAAGGCTTTCGACTACCCTGGCATGAAGGTCCTTCAATTCGCATTTGGAGCCGGACCATCCGATCCTTTTCTTCCGCACAACTATTCACCGGACTGCGTCACGTACACGGGCACGCACGATAACGACACGGTCACGGGCTGGTATCATGTCACCTCCACCGAGGATGAGCGAGCCTGCGCCCGCAGGTACCTGGGCAGTGATGGGACGAACATCGCATGGGACATGATTCGACTGGCGTGGGCTTCTGTCGCTAACACGGCGATCACCACGGCGCAAGATCTGCTCGGTCTAGGCAACGAGGCGCGGATGAACCTCCCAGGAACCGTAGGGCCGCGCAATTGGACTTGGAGACTATGTAAGGGCGCCTTGACGGACGATATCGCAGAGCGCCTTCAGGATGTGACAGTGACGTATGGACGTAGCGGATAGTCACGCCCGAGGAGTTGCGATCTTCTCTTTCCACTTCTCTCCGTGCGTGCTATAATCCAACCAGACATAATGAGCGGGTTAGGCAACAGCGCAAACCAGTGAGCCAGCAACCCGAATAGCGAGAGCGACCTTATGCCCCAACCAATTGGCGCGACCCCCGAACCCCCTGCTGTACACGCATCCGAAGACGATTATCTCCATTGTATCCGGTGTGGGCTCTGCCTATCGGTATGTCCACTCTACCGCCTCAGCCTCGACGAGACTGACTCACCCCGCGCCCGCGTCGCCGTGCTGCGCGCCTTGCGAGAGGGGGTGATCGAAGAGCCGAGCGAGGACACGGCTGGACGTTTCTTCCGCTGCCTGCTATGCGGCGCATGCACATTCGCGTGCCCCAGTGGGGTGACCGTCGACCGCATCCTGGAGCTGACCCGCGGGGAGATGAGCGATCTGGGTCTTATGCCCGAGCCCCTGATCGCGCTGGCCGACCGAATATCCGAGGGACACAACATCTCCGGCGAGCCAAACGTGAACCGGCTGATGTGGGCTGACAACCTTCCGAATCCCCCGACTGGCATCGGCAGAGAACAGGCTGACGTCGTCTACTTCGTAGGTTGCGTCAGCGCCATGTTCCCCCGCAGCTACTCTGTGGCCCAATCCTTTGTGGAGCTTCTCGAGAAGGCAGATGTGGACTACGGGCTACTGGGAGAAAAAGAGTGGTGCTGCGGCTACCCGCAAGCCATCAGCGGCAAACCCAACCAGGCTCGCCAGACCATGCGGCATAATCTAGACGCCGTCCGAGCAATGGGTGCCAAGACCCTGGTCACCACCTGCCCGTCGTGCTACCACTTCTGGAAGCACACCTATCCGACTGCACTGGAGGAAGAGATAGACATCGAAGTGCTCCACGCGACGGAATTCGTGGCCGACTTGCTGGAGACGGATCGACTACCGCTGCGCCAGGATCTGCGCGAGCAGGTCGTCACGTATCACGATCCTTGTGACTTGGGTCGGAAGAGCGGGGTCTTCGAAGCCCCGCGACGGATCCTGGCTCAGATCCCCGGAGTGTCGCTGATGGAGATGCCAGAAAATCGTGAGGGTTCCCATTGTTGTGGCGGAGGCGGAAATCTGGAGAGCCTCGATCCGGAGTTGAGCCAGTTGATCGCTGCCAGACGCATACACCAGGCAGCGGAAACGGGAGCCAAGACGGTGCTATCGGCCTGCCAGCAGTGTGAGCGCACCCTCTTCAGCGCCGCCCGTTCTGAGCGAATCCGCATTCGCTCAAAGGACATTGTGGAGCTGGTCCTGGAAGCAACGGAGTAACCGACGTAATCACTGAGAGATGCATCGTGCGAAGTGCATCACGCCATGCCGAGGACTCGGAAACATCTCATTATTCACAGCCTTGGCAACGCAGACATGACCGCCAGGATATCCGACGTGACGTCTCGCGTTTAGCAAGCCACGTCGCCATGCATGAAAAGTGCCGGCGCTTTATGCAGACCAGAGGATGGATATGCCAGATCACGCCCTCGTGCAGCAGCTTCAAGAGGCCATTGGCCCAAACAACGTACTGTTCTCTCTAGAGGACCGGGTCGCCTACTCATACGATGGCACCTTCGAACAGGACCTTCCCGACGTTGCGGTCTTGCCCGAGTCGAATGAGGACGTGTCGGCCATCATTCGCATCGCCGCTGAGCACAAGTCTCCGGTGATTCCCCGCGGCATGGCCTCCGGCCTGGCAGCGGCCTCTGTCCCCTTCGGCGGTGGCATTGTCCTCTCGTTAACCAGGATGAACCGCATTCTGGAGATCGATGAAGAGAATCGCACCGCCCGCGTGGAGGCGGGCATCATCACCGCCGACCTGGAAGCGGCAGTCGAGAAGCTTGGTCTCTTCTACCCTCCCGACCCTTCCAGCAACGAGCAATCCACGATTGGGGGCAACATCGCCTGTAATGCCGGTGGACCTCGCTGCCTCAAGTATGGGGTTACGGGAGACTACGTCATGGGGCTCACGGTCGTCCTCCACGACGGCCAGGTCCTGCAAACAGGAGGGAAGGCCATCAAGAACGTCGTGGGCTATGACCTGACTGCCCTATTCGTCGGTTCCGAGGGGACGCTTGGCGTTATCACAGAGGCCCTGCTACGCCTCACTACCAAGCCCAAGGCGGTTCGCACTGCCAGAGCTGAGTTCCCTGTGCTGGAGGACGCATCGCGCACGGTCAATGCCATCCTCGATGCAGGCGTCGTTCCAGCCACCCTGGAAATGATGGATGAGACAGCCATTGCGTGCATCGAGGAGGCTATGGAACTCGGGCTGCCTCTGGATGTCGAAGCGATACTCATAATCGAAACCGACGGCGCCGACGAGGAGACTGTGTTGCGCGAGATAGAGACCGTGGCCAAAATCTGCCAGGAAAACGGTGCCCGGGAGGTGAAGGTAGCTCGGACCGAGGAGGAACGGGAGCAGCTCTGGCGAGCCCGCCGCTCTGTGTCACCGTCACTCGCCCGCAAGGCGCCGAACAAGTTGGGCGAAGATATCACCGTACCGCGCAGCGCTATCCCGGAGGCAATTCGACGAATCAAGCAGATTGGCACAGACCACGGCTTCCTCATCGTTGTCTTCGGCCATGCTGGTGACGGCAACCTCCATCCCAACATCCTCTTCGACAAGCGGGATGACAGGCAGTGGGAGGAGGTGCAGAAGATAGTCGGAGAGATCTTTCGGGTGGCTCTGGACCTGGATGGCACACTTTCCGGGGAGCATGGTGTAGGGACGCTGAAACGACCTTACATGGAGCGAGCACTGGGGCCACTATCGTTGGATGTCCAGCGACGAATCAAGGAGGTACTGGATCCTCACGGGATCCTCAATCCAGGCAAGGTGTTGCCTGGATAATGAGCACCCAGGACGTGGCGCGGGCTCCGTGCCACGTCCTTCTTCTTCGTGAAAGACACGCGCATTGGAGATGGAGACTCCCAAAGGGATGACGTGGCAGCCCGGGGGTCCGTTGAACAGATATGCGGAGGGAGCAGCAGTGCGTGTAACGCAGATAGCTAAGGAGAAAGCATGCTACAGTTGCGAGAAGGTGTTGACATTCTGACCCAGATCGGGGGGATCCACACCCTGGATGAAGCGAAGACATTGTTTCGAGACCGATGCGACGCAGACACGGCAGAGAAGTTGGGGAGAATCAAGAACGAAGACGCTCTGCTGAGAATCGCCAACGCAATATCAATGACAGATCCGGCCCAGGTCTTCGTCAATACGGGTTCAGAAGAGGACCGGCGAAGAGTGCGGATTCTCAGTATGGCCAAGGGCGAAGAGCGACCTGTGGCAATGAAGGATCACACAGTTCACTATGACCTCCCCAATGAGCAAGCACGCATCATCGACAGGACGTACTACATCGTCAACGGGGGCGAGAAGACGAGTGTGCTGGCTCAGGCCATCCTCCGAGAGGAGGCCCTGGACTACCTCGGGGAGTACATGTCTGGTATCGGTGATGGAAAAACGCTGCTGATCGGCTTCTTCAGCCGCGGACCTATCGGCGCGGCGGCCGCCATTCCAGCGCTGGAGATCACGACCTCGACCTACGTTATGCACTCGGCGGATATCTTGTATCGACACGTCTACCACCAGTTTGATGAGGAAACAGAGCGGGCCGGTCTTTTCTTCACCAACGTCCACAGCGAGGGGCCGAACAGACCGGAAGACTTGCCCAATGCCCGCGTGTTCATGGACCGAAGCTGGCTGACAACTTATTCGCTCTTCTGCACCTACGCGGGCAACACGTTGCTGCTGAAAAAGGGAAATCATAGATTCGCCGTCGATCTTGCTACCTACTACCGCAGAGAGGCGGAACTGTCCGAGCACATGTTCATCACGGGCATGACAGAGGGCGATCGCACCACGTACTTCGCCGGAGCGGCCCCTTCCGGATGTGGAAAGACCACAACCGCGATGACCGGCACGGATTTCGTCGGCGACGATCTAGCGCAACTCTGGATAGCTCCAGACGGCACGCTTCGAGCCATCAATCCAGAAAAGGGCATCTTCGGCATTGTTCGGGACGTCAATCGCCAGAGTGATCCGTATCTTATGGAAGCGCTTCGAGAGCAAGGCGCCGAGGTGATTTGGACGAATGTGCTCATCGATGTCCACGGCGTCCCGTACTGGGTGGGCAACGGAGAAGATCTCCCGGCGAGAGGCGTCAACTACCAAGGCGAATGGTGGGAGGGGAAGACTGATGAGGAAGGCAAGCCCTTACCGCTTTCTCATCCCAACGCCCGCTGCACCGTGGACTGCCGCGAGATCGAGAACTACAATGAGGCAGCAGCCGAGGACCCGCGCGGCGTGGAGGTTCGCGTGATCACATACGGCGGCCGCGACAGCGACACCATGCCCCCGGTCCGGGTCGCCAAAGATCCAGATCATGGCGTCGTTATCGGGGCGTCGATCCTCTCGGCAGCTACGGCTACCGAGGTAGGCGCTAGGGGCGTCCGGCGTCAACCCTGGGCCAACGAGCCTTTCATCCCCGGTCCCCTTGCCGACTACATGGACGCCCAGTTTGCGTTCTTCAACTCGGACAAGTTGGCTTACGAGCCTGTGATGGCAGGGCTAAACTATTTCCTTACCCACGGCGCGCGCGGTGGGGAGGGCAAGCAACTCTTGGGGGAAAAACGCGATGTCACTGTTTGGCTAAGCTGGCTGGAACGTATGGCCCATGACGATGTCGAACCCATCGAAACGCCCATTGGGTACATCCCTGGATACGAAGATCTGAAGGACCTTTTCGCTCAGATTGACAAGGCATATCCGAAAGAGCTGTACGACAAGCAGTTTGCACTCTACGTGGACAACATCCTGGCTCGAATTGAGCTCCAGGAGAAGGCGTACAGCGAGGAGGACAACGTGCCGCCGCAGCTCTTCAAGATTTATGCCGAACAACGGGAAGGCCTCCAGGCACTGAGGGCAGCCTACGGTCCCATCGTCTCCGTCGAGCAGGCCTTGGAGGCCAACCGGCAGCACGGCGATTAGGCGCAGTCTGTCATTGACGCTAGGAGTTCAACGGAGATACGGTCAGCGGCTACTGCTCGCCTTCAACTTGGCTTATTCAACAGGGCCGAGTGAGCTGACCTGGAATCTGTCAAGTCTCTCAGCCTGGAAACACTGACATAACAACTAGCCTCACCAGAATAGGAGAACAGCGCATGCTTAGCAAAGAGGAACTGCTGGCCAAGGCCAAGAAGCCAGCAGAGGATGCCATGCGGCTGCACCCCCATTACAGGGGGAAGGTGCAGATCGCCCCGAAGTGCGTCGTCCGTGGCCTGGACGACTTCGCTATCTGGTATACACCTGGCGTGGCGGCGCCATGTCGCGCCATCAGCGGAGACAAAGACCTGGTCTACGAGTACACCAACAAGGCAAATACGGTTGCGATCATCTCCGACGGTACACGAGTGCTGGGGCTGGGAAACATTGGTCCCGCCGCCGGTCTCCCAGTGATGGAAGGCAAGGCGCTCCTGTTCAAGTACCTGGGCGGCGTGGATGCGGTCCCCATCTGCCTGGGCACCACGGATCCGTACCGCATCATCCTCGCTGCCAAGTGGCTGCAGCCTTCCTTTGGCGGTGTGAACCTGGAAGACATCGAGCAGCCCAAGTGCTTCCGAGTGTTGGATATGCTGCGAACAGATCCCGACGTAAACATTCCGGTGTGGCACGACGATCAGCAGGGCACGGCGACGGTGATCCTGGCCGGCCTGATCAACGCCCTGAAAATCGTGGGCAAGAAGATGGAGGATATCCAGGTTGCCCTGGTTGGCGTCGGTTCCGCCAATGTGGCAACACTACGGTTGCTGCTCGCCAGTGGCGTTGAATTCGGCAACGTCATCGCTTGTGACAGCTCAGGTATCCTCCATCCGGACCGGAAGGATATCGAGGCCCGCAAGACGGAATTCGTCGATAAGTGGCGCATCTGTCAGCAGAGCAACTCGGGGGGTCGGCGGGGTCAAGTCCAGGACGCCATGCGAGACGCTGACGTATGCATTGCAGCCAGCAAGCCCGGCCCAGGTACAATTCAGCCCGAATGGGTCTCGGGTATGGCTGAGGATGCAATCGTCTTCGCCTGCGCCAACCCGATTCCGGAGATCTGGCCCTGGGAAGCGAAGGCTGCCGGAGCGCGAATCGTTGGAACGGGGCGCAGTGACTTCGCGAATCAGATTAACAACTCATTGGGCTTCCCTGCGATATTCCGTGGTGTTCTGGACGTGCGGGCTACCACCATCACTGATGAGATGGCCATCGCCGCCGCCAAGGCCCTGGCTGGCTTCCAGCGGGAGAGGGAATTCGACGAGGAGCACCTTCTGCCCACAATGAGCGACTGGGAGGTCTTTCCTCAAGAAGCTGCCGCGGTCGGGATCAAAGCTCAGGAGCAAGGGGTGGCCAAGCTTGAGCTCACGTATAGCGAACTGTTGAACCAGGCAAGACAGACCATCCAGCAGGCACAGGAGATGACTGAGTTCTTGATGGAGAAGGAGATCATCCCACCCGTGCCAGAAGCGTGGTCCTGAGGAGGCAAAGCCTATGTATGAGATAATTATCATCGGTGGCGGCCCCGCCGGGATCAGCGCTGCTGCCATGGCACTGAACCAGCGTGTCGAGACGTTGATCGTGGCCGAGCAGTGGGGCGGCCAGACCACGTATGAGATGCAGCTTGAGGACAACGAGGGACGCTGTACCATCAGCGGCGAGACTCTTCTGGAGAACTTTCGCCGTCAGCTGGACTACCTGGACTTTGTGCGTCACTTCGATAGGGTGGTCAGAGCGCAACCGGAGGACGAACACTTCATCGTCGAGACCACTGATGGAGACTGCTTTGAAGGGGAGACCCTGATTATCGCCACTGGGGCAAAACCAGAGCGTCTTAGCGTTCCCGGAGCACGGCGGTTGGCCGGACGAGGGCTCAGCTACTCAGCGACGACCCATGCCGGCCTGTTCCTTGGTAAGGATGTCGCCGTCGTCGGTGGCGGACGCCGTGCGCAGTGGGCGGCCGCAAGCCTGGCCCGCAAAGCTCACCAGGTCTATCTCCTGGCACCAGAGCCGCTGCTCACCACGCCCCTCGCGGACAAGCTCCAGCAGATGGATAATCTCGAGATAGTGAAAGGCGCGACAGTCGAGGAAATCACGGGCGACGCGTTTGTGGACGGAGTAGTGGCGCGCTTACCGGGCAGCGAGGCGCGACAGATAGACGTCAAGGGCGTATTCGTCAAGCTGACGCGGCTCCCCAACTCCGGTCTGGTGAGCGAGTGGGTCGACTGTGACAGCCGCGGGCACATCATCGTAGATCAGTATAACGCCACCAGCTGGCCAGGGGTCTTTGCCGCTGGTGATGTGACCATTGTATCTGAACAGGTCCTGGTGCACATCGGCGAGGGCATCAAGGCTGCCCTGTCCGCGTATCACTACCTGCTCATGCGCTGAGGGCTGAATACAGTAACAGACCATCGCACACCAGGCATTCCCGAAAGCCCCGATCACGCCTGCCGATCTGCCTGCTGTGGGAGGCCGGGAAAAGCGTGCCTGGCCGCGACGCCCAGCTTCCGGGGAGGTCCCCTTCAGTCAGAACGCGATGTGCCTGAGACTGGGCAACCGTCGAGCGGCTCGGCATCAGGACTGCGCCGAACCAGGAGCCGACTAGCGGCTGAGGAGTCATATGCTAGAAAAAGCTCACAAGATCGCGGAACAGTTGATCGCCTGGCGCCGGGACATACACCGACACCCGGAGCTGGGCTTCCAGGAGTTCCGGACCGCCGCGAGCGTCGCGGAGGAATTGGAGGCTCTGGAGTACGCTGTCCAGGCTGGCATAGGGCGGACCGGCGTCGTCGCCGAGCGAGGCGAGGGCAAGCCAATCGTGGCGGTCCGAGCGGACATGGACGCCCTGCCCATCCAAGAGACCAACGATGTCCCCTACGCCTCGGAGACGCCCGGCGTGATGCACGCTTGTGGGCACGACTGCCACGTTGCAATCGCATTGGGCGTGGCGACCCTGCTAAGTACTGAATCGTTCCCTGGCACGATTCGCTTCCTCTTCCAGCCAGCCGAGGAAATAACGGACGAAGAGGGATTAAGCGGGGCACCACGCATGGTCGAGGACGGCGCTATGGACACTGTCGACACCATACTGGCCCTTCACGTCGACAGCAGCCAGCCAGTCGGTGAAATCGCCATCGCGGACGGGAGAGTCACTGCCGGCGTCGACAGTTTCCGGGCCAGCGTGATGGGCGACGGTGGGCACGGAGCGTATCCCCATACAGTCGTGGACCCCATCCACATCGCCGGTCATGTTGTTCTGGCGATCCATGGCATCGTCTCCCGCAGAATTCATCCGGGGGATGCAGCCGTCGTAAGCATCGGCTCCATTACTGGGGGCGAGGCTAGCAACGTGCTCCCCGACGGAGTTGATCTCTCGGGTACCATCCGGTACATGGAGAGCAATGTTCAAGCAACTCTCCACCGTGAAATTGAACGGGCACTCTCTGTGGCGCAGACGATGGGCGGAGACTACACACTGGAGATCTCCACAGGCTACCCTCCATTGTCTAACCACCCCGCGGTCGTCGAAGTGGTGAAGCAGACCGCCAGAGACCTATTGGGCCACGAACACGTGGCGTCGGGGCGACAAGAGATGGGCGCAGACGACTTCGCCTTCTTCAGCTCGCTGGCCAAGGGGGCGATGTTCAGATTAGGCTGCAGGATAGAAGAGGACGAGCGCAAGCACCACAGTCCGAGGTTCAATGTCCACGAGGATTGTCTTCCGATTGGCACCGCTGTCTTGGCCGAGGCGGCTCTCCGGCTACTGGGAGGATAGAAGCCCACCCTGTACGCGTCATCCGGCGCACGGGTGTGGGGATTCTCCCGCTTCAACGCGTGCTAAGGATGATGGCTACGAGGGTAGCAATGAGCGCTACAAGGAATCCGCTCACCACAAAAGCTGCGGCCGTCCGTTCAGCGCGGTCCTGAAAGCGTCCCGTTGCCCAGAAGAACAGACCAAGGCCAAGCACGGATCCGATCAGTACGCCTGCGGTGTAGGTGAACGCGGTTGCCATCAGCGCCGGCAGATCCACCCGGATGATCAAGCGGCCAAACAACTTCAGCGAGAAGCGACTTCCCAGGAACGCGTACGCGAAACTGGTTAGGACGCCAACAACCGTCAACGCGACGCCCTGCAACCGTCGTCTCCCCTGCTCCAGCCACATCGTGATCGCACCCAGCGCGATCAGGGCCAAAGCGAACGTGAGGATAACAATGGAGATGAACGCGATCAATCAGCCCCCTTGAGTATCCGAGATCGCGCCAGATCAGCCACTCCCTGGTATTTCACCAGGTTCACCAGAGAAGACATCCTAGAAGAGCGTCAATTGCTCTGCCTGAGGAGGCGGTTCGCACTCGGACATACGCGGTGCGCGCTCGATCACATCCGGGATTCGGCGCACGTCATCCTCGACGGTGCTTCGCAAGCTGGGACGGTGCAGCGCCGCAGCGGGGTGATACATCGGGTAATAGACGATGCCGTCGATTTTCCGAGGCTCTCCGTGGATGCGCGATATGCGAGCTTTGGGAAAGGCACGAGCCATCGAGAATCTGCCCAGCGTCACGACAACGATAGGCTGGATGATCTCGATCTGGCGATCCAGGTACGGTTCGCATGCGCTGATCTCCTGGGGCAGAGGGTCACGATTGCCGGGTGGACGGCACTTGATCACGTTGGTGATGAAGACATCGTCCCGCTTCAGGTCAATGCTGGCTAGCAACTCATCCAGGAATTGGCCGGCCGCCCCGACAAACGGTCGTCCTTTCTGATCCTCGTGGAAGCCTGGCGCCTCGCCGACAAACATGATCTGCGCATCCTCAGGCCCTTCGCCGGGCACGGCGTGCGTCCTTCCCCTATGCAACAGGCATTTCTTGCACTCAGCAACCTCTGCCGCCAGTCCATCCAACGCTGTCACACTTCCCTCCCGGGACTCAGCCAGATCCGAGTGTAGGTGATGAGGTACTATCCAAAGCGACACCCGGCTGCCATTCGTGTCTAGTCACAGCCTTCTACAGCATTATAGTGGGTCGCCAGTGATTTGTCCAACATCGTTCTCCTCGAAAGAGAGACGTTTATCCGCTGCCTTGCGCAGCAGCCTCAACCGCCGCTGGTACTGCTGGTCGCTTATGGTGACCTCCATTACCCAAGCATCTTCCCCGTCTCGGTAGTACCCAGGCCGGAATCTCGTCACCTGAAAACCGTACTTTCGATACAAGCGATAGGCCACCTCATTGGAGGGACGCATCTCGAGAGTCACAATGTCAACGCACGACTTCGCCATCTTCTCCAGTGCGACGAGAAGCAGGTACTCTCCGAGTCCCTTCCCTCGCTCATGGGGTCGCAGGGCAATTGTCGTGATGTGACCCTGCTCGCTCTCCAGCCGGAAGCCCACGTACCCGATCACGCATGCGGCCTGCGTGGCCGCGAGCAAACGTCGGAACCAACATCCTTTCTCTCGAGCAGAGGCCGGGGAAGTGCCTTCACCGCGTCTGACGAGTACGAGATACGTGGCGCGCTCTCGGCTCAATTCGCTTCGAAAGGCAGCGGCGGGCCAGGGGGTGGGAAAGGACAGCCGGTCGATGGCGGACACGTATGGCACATCGCCGGGTTCCATTGGCCGCAAGGTCAAGGACATCAAATGGGGTGCTTCAGATAGATCGGCGTCAGCGCAGCTGGGTCGTCGACCTCCCCTCGATTCAGACGTTGCCAACCAAGCTCAGCCAGGAAGCCAGCGCGACGCACACGCCATGCGGCCGGCCGTAAGATGGCGCGGTCACCAAGGCGGCCCATCATATCAGTGCCGACCTGGTCAACTTCCCCACAGAAGAGAGTCGGCTCGACCAGATCCCCGGTCAGATTCGCCCAGGTGGTGAGATATGCCTCACGCTCGACCTGCCAGCCGTCAGACTCCCACCGATAGAACGCGATGGTGATCCGGCCCCGCCCGGCTTGAAGGACCGCACCCAGGCGGCGACCATCACGGCCCTGCGCAGAGGCGACAATGTCAAGTGTGGGGATGGCGACCAGGGGTAGGTTCTGGGCGACGGCCAGGCCTTTCGCCACCGACATTCCAATGCGGAGCCCCGTGAAGGATCCCGGCCCTTTCGCCACCGCAACCCCACTGAGCTTCCTAGGCGGCACACCCACTTGCGCCATTGCACGAGCCAGTCGGGGTGACAGCTCGGTAGTATGGCGACGACGGGCCTCCCACGTGTCCTCCGCGCGCACACGAAACCCGTCGTGTAGCGCCAAGCTGGCTTGCTCGGTTGCCGTGTCTATCGCCACCAACACGATTTCTACGCTCCAAACGCTAAGTGACGGAACTCACGAAGCAGATCCTCATGGCGCTGACCGTGAGCGGAAAAACAAAGATGACGTCGGGTCATGTCCGGGGGGGAGACGAACCCCAAGTTAATCCAAAGGTGTCCTTCAGGAATCAGTGATTCGGCCCGCCGAGCCCATTCGATCACACAGACGGCATGATCGCTGCCCAGGAAATCATCGACACCGAGTTCCCACGCCTCCGCAGCCCGGGAAATGCGATACAGGTCAATGTGGAGAAGCCTCTGCTCATCCCCTGGTCGCGAGTACTCGCGCATAAGTACGAAGGAGGGGCTGACGAGCGCCTGTTGTGCCCCCCAACCGCGGCCTATGCCCTGCGCCAGGCAAGTCTTTCCAGAGCCCAGGGGCCCCTCTAGACAAATTACATCGCCCCCACGGAGCAAGGTACCCAAACGGGCACCCAAGCGCTGGGTTTGTTCAGCGCTTCGGCTTATGAACTCCAGCATGTGTTCTTCAAGCAAGACCATGACGTGATTCCATGAGGCCATTCTCAACAAGACGATTATACAACCGTTGCCCACAGCCCACAAGCAACTCTGAGGAATAATCAGGGTCGCTTGCGATTGACTCGAGAGGGACCAGGTAGGACGAAAGTACTACTTCAATCCCATTGCCAAGCTCATTCCGCTGTGATATACTCCACAGACAAGTATGAGTACAACAGACTGCAGGAGCAAGGCGTAGGTCACGCGCAAACCTTCACGGTGCAAGTTCCTCCCTTTCGTGACCGTACCCCAACGTGGGATTGGTCACCCCGGAATCCCGCGCCATCGCTGTATGTAGAGAAACAGAGAATGCATCTTCAATGCTTCCGCAAGAAAGACTTCAGCTGAAGGGGCTCCAGGCGGCCAAGCTCGACATAGCCGGCGAGTTGGACTCGGACGACCTGTTCCGTACCCTCGTGTCCCAGTCAGTCAAGATCACGCATAGTGATGCCGGGTGTCTGTACGACTGCCGTCCGGGGCGAGATCTCCTGGGACCGATCGTGAATGTCGCCCTGCCCCCTTCAGCCATGGAGAGTGTTGCCCGGCGCGCCACGGAGGCGGCCCGGAAGGTCATCGAAAGCCAACAGGCGCTGATCCTGGACGTTCGCGATGAGCGCAGCACTGATGGGACAACCACGCTTGCGGCGGTGCCGGTGCTCCAAGATGGCCACATCATAGCCATCTTGGAGCTGCTGTCGTCATGTGCAAACGCTTTCTCTCAGGATGACCTCGATCTCTTGACCCAGCTAACCAGTCAGGCAGCTGTTGCCCTGCGGAATGCTCAGGTGCACGAAGAGAACGGGCTGCGGGCAGAACAGTTGACCATCGTCAATCGCGTCGCCCAAGCTGTGAGTAGGACCCTAGATCTGGAGAATCTGACGACAGTCGTCCATCGAGAGATCGAGGCTGCATTCGAGCTAGATGCTTTCTTCATTGCCCTCTACAATGAAACAACGAACGAACTTGACTACTGCCGGCAGGTAGATGACGGCACCATCGCTCCCCCCGAACGGAAACCGCTGGGAAAAGGGCTAACTGCTTCCATTATTCAGAGACGGGAACCTCTCCTCATCCAGGACTTCGAGGCAGAACGAGACCAGCTGCCTTCAGCCGAGCTGTGGGGCACAATGAAGACGCCTGGCTCCTGGCTTGGCGTTCCAATGGAGGTCGGCGAACGGGCAGTAGGCGTGATCTCTGTCCAGGCCTATCGCCCGCGTGCCTATGGCGAAAGTGAGCAAGAGCTGCTGACCAGGATCGCGGAGCACGTAGCCACTGGGCTGAAGAACACCCAGGTGTATCAGGAGACGTCACGTCGTCTTGCACAGTGTGAGGTACTCCGAGAACTCATGCTGGCAGCAGCCTCCACCCTCGACTTTGACCTGGTCCTAGAACGAGCCCTTGAGGCGCTTCACACGACTGTGGGGGCTGAATGTATCGGTTTCGCCGTGCCCGACAGTGATCGGAAATCGATCACTCTCCATCCGTCTCAGATTGGATTTCCGGCGGACGCAGAAAGACTGGCCCTGGAGATGGATCACAGCATATGCGGTCGCGTACTGCTGACCGGACAGCCGATTGTGCTCAACGACGTTCGCGAGTCTTTGTGCTACCACCGAGGGCGAGCAGAGACGCGCTCCGAGCTGGCCGTACCAGTCATAGTTCACGGAAAAGCTGCCGGTGTCCTCAACGTGGAGAGCTCCCGAGCCAACGCTTTCGGTGAAGTAGATCTCCATTTCTACACCACGATTGCCAGCCAGCTTGGCATGGCGCTGGAAAACGCCCGGTTGTTCGAGGCGGAAAGAAGGCAGCGGCAGCAGACGGAGGCCCTTGAGGAAGCTGCCGCAGTCGTGAGCGGCACACTGAACCTTGACCAGGTGCTGAACCGAATCCTCGAGCAAGTGGCAAGAGTCGTCCCCGGCGATGCTTTCGATGTACTTCTCATCCGGAATGACGACACAGCCCGAGTGGTGGGCCGTCGTGGATATGAGGATGAGGAATGGGGCATTCGCTCGCTCTCCATCGACGAGTACCCTTTCCTGCAGCAGATGATCCGGAGCGGCAAGCCGATCGTCGTACCTGACACGGCGGATGAGCCTCACTGGGTTCTAGGGGAAGGGAAAGAGCCCTGGCAATCCTACGTCGGAGCCCCTGTGACGGTAGGCGGGGTCGTCGTGGGATTCCTTAACGTGAACAGCACTCGACGGGGCGCCTTCAGCCAGCAAGATGCCCAGGGTCTCCAGGCCTTCGCACATCATGCGGCCGCTGCCATCGAGAACGCTCAGCTGTATGAAGAACTGCACACCTACGCCAATTCCCTGGAGAAGCGGGTGGAAGAGCGAACGTCTCAGCTCCGTTCACAATACGCCCAATTGGACGCTATCTTGGAGAGCACCACGGACGGCATAATCCTGGCTGATGTCGACGGGAACCTTGTTCTGGCCAATCCGGTGGCTCGGAGGTGGCTGAGACAAGCACTCTCGCCCGAGGAATCGGATCAACTCCGAGCTGCAGTGAAGGCTCTGGCGGCACGAGCCGAAGCGAAGCCAGAATTAGTCCTGGAGCTCACGGGACTGGATCTCCAGATCACGGCTGCACCAGTCCGTAAGCCCACGGTCGAGCAAGCCAGAGCCGTGATCGCCATTCACGACGTCAGCCATCTCAAGGCGCTGAACCGCATGAAGTCACGCTTCGTCTCAAACGTCTCTCACGAATTGCGGACACCCATCGCCACAATAAAGCTGCTTGCCCACCTAATGGAGAAGCAGCCAGATCGGTGGAGAGAGTACCTTGACCCTCTCAAGCGAGAAGCGGAGCATCAGGCCAAGCTGGTCCACGACATACTGGAGATGTCCCGCGTGGACGCCGGTCGCCTTGAGATCCATCCAGAGCCGACAAGTCTGAACGAACTGGTCCGCACCGCCACCGAGAAGTACAGGAACCAAACCAAAGAGAGGCGGTTGACCCTGGATTGCCACTTGGCGGAGACGGAACCCGTAGTTATGGTGGACTCGCAGTGGATCATGCAGTTGTTGACCAACCTGCTGTCGAACGCAGTTCGTTACACGCTGGACGGAGGGTCCGTCAACGTCACAACGGGTCGTGAGACTACGGATGGGCGTGCTTGGGCCACGGTCACCGTGGCGGATACGGGAATAGGCATCCCGGAGGACGAGATGCCCTACATCTTCGACCGGTTCTTCCGGGGAGAGAGGCCACAGACCATGCAGGTCTCTGGAACAGGACTAGGACTGGCCATCCTGAAGGAGATCACAGAGCTGCATGGCGGGAGGGTAACCGTCGAAAGCGAAGTCGATGAGGGTACCTCCTTCACCGTATGGCTGCCGAGTGACTCACGGTGAGTGATCACTAACTCCAGCCGAGGACGAATTGGTCTTCCTGGCTATCTAGGCGTACGCAGGCACCGTGGTAGGGCCAGGGAGCCTCATGAGTCTACTCTCTGGCGACCGACAGGACGGCTAATTGACTGTCTTGATCATTGAGTACGACACTTGCGCAGCGGTCGGTCCAACCACGTTGAATCTGAAGGGGTCTGGCGGCAGGCTGACGCTGGGCCATAGCGGAAACCTGAGTAGGCCCGTCAGCTGCTCCCGGACTTCGGCCTTCTTGATATGATGATGCCCCGCAGATCTAGCATCGAGCTCAGGTACCCGTCGGGCGAGCAGGGTTATCCAGTCGCATCCCTCGGCGGTCGCAACGGAACCGACAGAGATCATTCCTGGAATCTGGTTAGGTGCAGATGAGGATAGTTCAGAAAGGTAATTCTGAAGGGACGCAGATCCTGGTCGTGGAGGATCACAAGCCCATGTCCCGAGCCATCAAGGGGATTCTGGAATCCGAGGGGTACACAGTCTCGACTGCCGCGGATGGCGTAGAGGCCCTCGAGATCATGGGGGAGCTTGTGCCTGATCTCATCCTCGCCGATATCATGATGCCCAGAATGGACGGGTACGTCCTCTATGATAGAGTTCGCGCCCGTCCAGAGCGGGTCCAGATCCCATTCGTATTCCTCACCGCCAAATCAGAGCGAGAAGACAAGCTGAAGGGCAAGCAATTGGGGGCCGAGGACTATATCACAAAACCGTTCGATGCTGAAGAACTAATCATCAGCGTTCGCTCGTGTCTGGCGCGCGCCCAGGCAATCGACCGTGCCAATAAGGCAGAATTCAAGCTGCTCAAAGAGCAGATCACCACAATCCTCGCCCACGAATTGCGAACGCCGCTTACGCACGTCAAGGGGTACACAGACCTGGCACTGGAAGACGTCTCCTCGCTCACGCCGGGAGAATTCGAGGAATTCCTGAAGGGTATCAAAGCAGGAACGGATCGCTTGAACCGGTTGGTGGAGGAGCTGTTGCTGCTCGCGCAGATTGATTCCGGGATAACACAGAACGAGTTTGAGGCGCGCGTCTGTGAACACGACAACCTCAACGAGATCGTGGAGCGTACAGCGAGGCAATTCTCGGCCAGGGCGAGGCAGCATAACGTTTCCATAGAGGTCTCGACGGACTCCGCCGTGCCACGAGTCCGTCTGTGGGAGCCGTTGTTCGTTGACGCTCTGGGTCGCCTCGTGGAGAACGGGATGAAATTCTCCAGGGAGGGCGGCAAGCGCGTAAGAATCGAGACAATGGTCGCAGAGAACGGAGTGATGGTCATCGTTGCAGACCACGGAGTAGGGATACGAGCTGATCAACAAGGGCACCTCTTCGAGCGCTTTCGACAGATCAACCGTGACCAGATGGAGCAACAAGGCGCAGGACTGGGGTTGGCCATCGCCCAGGAACTGATCGGGCTTCACGACGGTGAGATCGTAGTGGAGAGCAGCCCCGGAGAGGGCAGCACTTTCACCATAGTCCTTCCCCCTGCCAGCGGCTCCAGGTAGGCCCTTCCATCCCACACTCCAGCACGACCGGCATCAACCGAGACGCTGGTAGGTGCCCGCGGCGCTGCGGGCTGAATTGGCACAGGGCGCCACCGCGAAACGACAGGGATTAGGTGACCTGAGGTGGCCTTCCCGTTGCGCACGAAATGGGGCCGACAGAGACGGACAGCCTCGTAGCGCGCTTCACCGACACGCTCCAAGACGCATCCCCCGCACTGCCATCTAACGCCACGTGCTAACGTGATTCTGTGTCTACGACGTGAAGCAGCTTGGTCGGTGTCAGCCTCCCCCGAACCCAGCCGGTTGGCAGGTGCCCGAAAGTACGGTATAATCTCCGTCCGAGGAGGCAGACATTGCAAGTACTGATCACAGGAGCGGGCGGATTCGTCGGAGGCCACCTGTGCAGCTATCTTCTAGAACATACGGACTGGGACTTGACGGGGACCTTATTTGACCCCGTCGGCAAACGTGAAGCACAGCCAACCAGGCTGCATCTCCTCTCCGTCGATCTCCGAGATAGGGAGGTCGTTAGCTCTCTCGTAGAGAAGACTCGGCCAGACATCGTATTCCACCTCGCCGCTCAGTCATCCGTTCCCACCTCCTTCTCCGACCCCTGGGAGACTCTGGAGAACAACATTCGGGCTGAACTGAACTTATTGGAGGCTGTGCGCCGGTGTGGGCGTGAGGTTGTGTTCCTGATAATCGGGTCAAACGAGGAGTATGGCAAACCAAAGGCAGACGAACTGCCACAAACAGAACTATCTCCTCTGCGCCCCAGCAATCCTTACGCCGTCAGCAAGATAGGCCAAGACTTTCTAGGTCTCCAGTACTACCTGGCTTATGATGTAAAAGTGGTCCGGGTGCGCCCCTTCAATCACACGGGCCCCGGGCAATCCGCGCGATTCGTGGCCCCTGCCTTCGCCAGCCAGATTGCTCGCATTGAAGCGGGCCTTCAGGAACCGGTGATGCGGGTGGGCAATTTATCGACGTCGCGCGATTTCACAGACGTGCGGGATATCGTGCGCGCCTACCATGTGGCAGTCATCCAGGGAGAGCCAGGAGAAGTCTACAATCTGGCGTCCGGTGTGCCTCGCTCAATCGCGGCATTGCTGGAGACTTTGCTGGCCTACTCCGATGTCGAGATTCGAGTGGAGAGAGACCCGGCACGGTACCGGCCTGTGGATGTGCCAGTAGTCTATGGGAGCGCCAAGAAATTCCACGCACGGACAGGATGGGAACCAGAAATCCCATTCGAGGTCACATTGAAAGATACGCTCACCTATTGGCGCGAACAGGTAGCAAGAGAGCAATCCAACAACAAGGAGCTATGGCATGCCTAAAGCACTGATCACGGGAGTCACGGGCCAGGATGGGTCTTACTTGGCCGAATTCTTGTTGGAGCGCGGATATGAAGTGGTCGGCATGGTGCGACGCACCAGCACCCTCAACTTCTCGCGGATTCAGCATATCCAAGACAAGATCACCTTGGTCTCCGGAGATCTTCTAGATCAGGTCTCGCTAATCACAATTCTGCAGGAACAGCAGCCTGATGAGGTCTACAACCTCGCGGCCCAGTCCTTCGTGCCCACGTCGTGGAAACAGCCAGTATTCACTGGTGACGTGACCGCTCTGGGCGTGACTCGAATGCTGGAGGCAATCCGTACGGTAGATCCTGACATTCGATTCTATCAGGCCAGCTCTTCCGAGATGTTCGGGAAGGTCCGCGAGGTACCCCAGAACGAGAATACGCCCTTCTATCCGCGGAGTCCCTACGGTGTTGCCAAGGTCTACGGGCACTGGATCACGATCAACTTCCGCGAGTCGTACGACCTGCACGCCACGTCCGGCATCTTGTTCAATCATACCAGCCCCCGCCGTGGATTGGAGTTCGTGCTGCGCAAGATCACGTACGGTGTGGCAAAGATAACCCTCGGGTTGGCTGACGAACTCGCCCTTGGCAATCTCGATTCTAAGCGAGATATCGGATTCGCCGGAGACTATGTCCGGGCGATGTGGATGATGCTCCAACAGTCAGAGCCAGACAACTACGTGATCGCTACGGAGGAGACTCACTCCATCCGAGAGATGTGCGAAGCAGCCTTTGGCCACCAGGACCTGGATTGGCAAGCTTACGTCGTCCAGGATCGACGGTTTATGCGCCCGGCGGAGGTGGACATACTCATCGGAGATGCTGAGAGAGCGAGACAGAAACTGGGGTGGGAACCATCGGTCGCCTTCGAGGAGCTGGTACAGATGATGGTGGATAGGGACATCGAGTTGCTGAAACGTGAGAACGGCTTAGCCTGAAGTAGGAGGAGCACCATCTATGTCAATGAAAATCCACTTCGGCACCGACGGCTGGCGGGCGCGCATTGCCGAGGACTACACCTTTGACAACGTGCGGCGTGCAGCACAAGGCTTCGCGAACTACTTGATACAAGAAGGCCGCGCCCAGAGCGACGTCATCGTTGGCTACGACAAGCGTTTCGCAGCCGAGCACTTCGGAGCCGCCGCTGCCGAAGTGATGGCAGGCAACGGATTTAGGGTCTGGCTGACGGATACTGCCACGCCGACGCCAGTGATCTCCTATGCCGTCGTCGAGCGCGGTGCTGCGGGGGCCATCAACATCACTGCTAGTCACAACCCGCCCTGGGACTGCGGTTTCAAAGTGCGAGATGAGCATGGCGCCGCTATCGCGCCAGATGGACTACGGATGATCGAAGATGCCATTCCAGGGTTGGGGGCTGTCCAGAGAGTCGACTTGCATGAGGCGGAAGACCAGCGACGTGTTGAGATCTGGGACGCCGGCCCAGCCTACATTGAACACATCAATAGCCTGGTTGACATTGAACGCATCAGACAGGCCGGGTTGACCATTCTTGTCGAGCCCATGTGGGGCAACGGGATGGGCTGGTTCCCCCGGATCCTCGGCGGCGGGCTAACAGAAGTGGCTGAGATCCACAATCACCGGAATCCCCTCTATCCCGGCATGGCGCGCCCGGAGCCTATTCCTCCGAACGTGGATCAGGCCTTGCAGGAAACAGTCAGTATGGGAGCCGACGTCTGCCTGATCATGGATGGTGACGCAGACCGGATGGGAATTGGGGACGAACACGGACAATTCATCAACCAGCTGCAGGTTTACGGCTTGCTGGCTTACTATCTCCTTGAGTTGCGGGGGAAACGGAAGCCAATTGTGAAGACCATCTCTACCACGTCAATGCTCGAAAAGCTGGGGAAGATGTACGACGTGCCGGTGTATCGCACGGGCGTTGGCTTCAAGTACGTGGGCCCGAAGATGATGGAGACCGATGCAATGATCGGGGGAGAGGAAAGCGGAGGCTATGCGTTCGGCGATAGCATCCCTGAACGAGACGGGATCCTGGGAAACCTCTACTTCCTGGACCTGATGGTCCAGACCGGCCAATCACCATCCCAGCTCATCGAGCACCTCTACGATAAGCTGGGCGCTTCCTACTACTACGACCGAATAGACACCCGGTTTCCAGATGAGAAACGCCCGGAGGCGAAAGCGAGGCTGGACGCTGCGGAACCGCAAAGACTCGCCGGCCTTGACGTGACGGATATCATCACCATCGATGGCTACAAGTACGAACTTGAGGACGGGGGCTGGCTTTTGATCCGCTTCTCCGGCACCGAGTCTATCATCCGGGTCTATTGCGAGACAACCGACGAGGACAGGGTGAAGCCGCTGCTCAACGAGGGTTTGGAACTGGCCGGACTGGCCTAGCAAATGGTACTCATTGACTCCCACGCGCACGTGGACTTCCCGCAATTCGACAGGGATCGGGATGCCGTCATTGACCGCGCGCGAGAGACAGGTTTGGTGGCGCTGGTGAACATTGGAACGGATCTGCGTCACAGTCGGACCTCAGTGGCACTGGCGGAGGAATATGACTTCATCTATGCCACCGTCGGCGTTCACCCGCACGAGGCAGTAACTGCCACAGCGGAGGTTCTTGACGAGCTGCGCGCCCTAGCGCGGCACCCAAAGGTGGTGGCAGTGGGCGAGATCGGCCTTGACTTCTATCGGGACTACTCACCACGGCCTGCACAGCGAAGGGCGTTCCGAGAGCAACTGGCCCTGGCCACGGACTTGGATCTTCCAGTCGTGATCCACAGTCGCGACGCCCACGAAGAGGTGCTCAGGATACTGAGCGAATGGGAAGGGGCCGGCGTGCTCCACACGTACGCGGCCGGCGTAAGGCGATTGGATGAAGTCATCGACTTGGGCTTTTTCGTAGGCCTCTCCGGTCCCGTGACATATTCCAAGGCCAGAGAACTGCGAGACGTAGCCAGGAGCGCACCCTTGGACCGCTTGCTGATCGAGACGGACTGTCCGTACTTGACGCCCGAGCCGCACCGGGGCAGCCGAAACGAGCCCGCCTACGTTAGGTTTGTGGCGCAGGCCGTCGCTCGGGCTCGAGGCGATGAAGTAGAACACATCGCCGAGGTAACGGCGCAGAACGCTTGTCGTCTTTTCGAGCTTTCGTGCTCGCACTGAGTTTTTCGAAGTGATCGAGGCATGACATTGACCGAGCTATCGTTCGCGGACCCAGTTGAAAAGGACCTGGGAAGGGTAGAAGTGGTTCTCAAGAGCCACCCGCCTGAACAACATGAGGCCATCAACCTCGCTCTGGATCACCTGATCAGCGGCGGTGGTAAGAGACTTCGACCGACGCTGGTCCTACTGTCGGCTCATCTCTGCGACGCCCCGATTGACCAGGCAATCTACGCGGCTGCGGCCGCCGAGATGCTACACACTGCCACGCTCGTTCACGATGACCTGATTGATGGCTCGCTGATCCGCCGCGGGGTGGAGACTCTGAACGCCAGCTGGACGCCTGCCGCCACGATCCTGACTGGAGACTACGTATTCGCCCGGGCAGCGCATCTGGTCGCCCGGACGGGAAACGTGCGACTGACGCAACGCTTCGCAGAGACACTGATGGTCATCTGCAACGGCGAGATTCGTCAGATGTTCAACGGAACGCTGAGAAGGGATGCTCTCGACGAATACCAGGAACGCATCTACGCGAAGACCGCCTCGCTCATCGCCCTATCTGCTGAGGCTGGAGCCATCCTGGCTGACGCGCAGCGAACCGAGCATGAAGCGCTTCGAGCTTATGGGGAACATGTTGGCACAGCCTTCCAGATCGTGGACGATGTCCTGGACTTCGTTGCAGACGAGGACACTCTGGGAAAGCCTGTAGGCAGCGACCTGCGCCAGGGATTAGCGACTTTGCCCGCCCTGCTCTACCTTGAGGCAGAGCCAGGACCCTCCCCGGTGCGCCACGTGCTGAACGGCAACCGCTCTGAGAGCCTAGTGCAAAAAGCGGTGGATTCTGTGATCGCATCCCCAGCGATTGACGAGGCACTCGCTGCAGCCCGTCAGCACGCCGATAAGGCCGTGGCAGTCCTGGAAGGCTTCTCGAGCACACCCTATCGAACGGCGCTGTTGGACCTCGCGGATTTCGCCGTCAGTCGTCACTTCTAGCCATCCCCATCATCCCAGCGCCCTATTGAGGTCGTCAAGGGAATGATCGATCTCTCCATTGTCATCGTCAGCTGGAACGTTAGCGACCTCCTGCGCCGGTGCCTGTTGTCCATCTACAACCAGGGCGCGGGCTCGCTCGAACAGGAGATGGTTGAGCCGGGTCCAGGGCTTGAAGTCATCGTCGTGGACAACGCCTCTTGGGACGGCAGCGTCGCGATGGTGAGAGATGAATTCCCTGACGTTCAGCTCATTGTCAACCAGGACAATCTGGGGTTCCCGACCGCCATCAACCAGGGAATTGCTTCCTCACAAGGTCGCTACGTACTGCTGCTCAATCCAGACACGGAGATCGTGAGCGACGCGCTAAAGGCTATGATCTCCTTTGCCGATCAGCGTCACGATGTGGGCATGATCGGACCTCAACTTCTGAACCCGGACGGAACCATCCAGTCCTCGCGCCGCCGCTTCCCTAGTCTAGCAACAGCCTTCATCGAATCCACATGGCTCCAGCCCATCATTCTTGACCTGCAGACAGGAACGCTCGCGAAGCTCGCGACGGCCCCCCTCTATCGCCTGCTGGAGCGCTACTACGTTGCCGATCATTCTGACACAGTCATACAGGACGTCGACTGGATCACCGGTGCAGCAATGATGGCCCGACGCGAAGCCATGGATGACGCAGGCCTATTGGACGAGGGGTACTTCATGTACTGCGAAGAACTAGACTGGTGCCGTCGGTTCCACGAGGCCGGTTGGCGCGTGGTCTACCTGCCCACCGCCCAGGTTGTACACTACGTGGGCAAGAGTAGCGAACAGGCCGTACCGATGCGCCACATCCACTTCCAAACCAGCAAGATCCGATACGTTAGCAAGTACCATGGACCTGTCGCCGCCGCCGCGCTGCGCTGGTTCCTCCTTGCGAGCTACGCTTGGCAGCTGGGAATGGAGGGAGCCAAATGGCTGATGGGCCACAAGCGGCCCCTTCGAGCCCAGCGTATCGCAGCGTATCGACAGGTGCTGACCAGCGGGTTGCAGGCCAGACAACGAGAAAAGTGAGACATTGTTGGCATGAAATCGGCCTCCCTTTTTGCTAGTTGTGCTCATCAGTCGGGAAAAGATGACTCTGGCAGCCCCTTGCCTATCCGGCAGGACACCCGTCAGATTCACGACGGAGTTTCGTTGACGACGATCGCGGTGGTGAAGTGATGAACGTTGGACTGCTCACGGGCGAATATCCCCCTGACCAGGGCGGTGTGGGCGACTTCACCAACAGACTGGCTCTCTCACTGGTGGCGTTGGAACACCAAGTGCACGTTATCACGTCGGCGTCGACGACGCGGGACCAGGGAACGCAGGACTCAGGGTTGGTGACTCTGCCCGACGGGCTGTTCGTGCATCGCGTCATCGGGGGATGGCGGGTCGGGTGCTGGAGAATCATCCTGGAACTGGCACGTGATCTGAATCTGGACATCTTGAACCTTCAGTACCAAGCTGCCGCCTACAGCATGCGCCCAGCAATCAACTTTGTGCCGCGGCGCCGGCGATTTCCCGTTGTCGTGACATTCCATGACCTCAAGGTCCCTTACCTGTTTCCCAAGGCTGGCCCACTGCGCTGGTGGGTGGTGAGAGCGCTCGCTCGCCGCGCCGATGGTGTCATAGTCACAAACCGGGAAGACGAACTTAGACTTGCGGGCGTTGAACCGCCGATCGCGAGTCTGACGCGTATTCCTATCGGGAGCAATATCTCTTCCGTGGCGCCCCCCGGTTACGACAGAGATGCCGAACGGGCGAGTTGGGGGATTGGAAGAGATGATGTCCTGCTGGGCTACTTCGGCTTCCTCAACGAGAGTAAGGGGGGTGAGGAACTGATCAGGAGTCTAAGCTTGCTCGTGGAGCAAGGCGTGCCCGCCCACCTTCTCAAGATTGGTGGACGTGTCGGTTCGTCCGACCCCACAAACCAGGCGTACGCGGACGGCGTGGAGCGCCTCGTGACGAGCCTCGGCCTTGAGGACAGGGTCCATTGGACCGGTTACCTGCAACCGACGCGGGTTTCGGCCAGCCTCTACGCGACAGATATCTGTGTATTGCCGTACCGGGACGGTGTCTCGTTCCGTCGTGGGAGTCTTCTCGCGTGTCTGGCTCACGGAAAGGCGATCGTCACGACGCGTCCAGCGGTGGCTCTGCCGGAAGTGAAGCACGATCAAACGATGGTGCTGGTGGATCCGGAGAATCCGGCCGCACTGGCCCAGGCCGCAAAGCGAATCACGGCCGATCCCGCGCTGCGAGCCCGCCTGGAAAGAGGGTCGAAATGGCTTGCATCAGAGTTCACGTGGGATCGAATTGGGACGAGAACAGGGGCGTTCTTCGCCAAACTGACCAGGGGTGACCAGTGAGCAAGCTGAGACAGCGAAGGATACTGATCACCATCCTTGTGCTGTTCGTTCTCTTGAGTACCATGTATAGCGTTGTCGTGCCCCCCTTCGAAGCATCGGACGAGCTATGGCACTATCCCATGGTCAAGCATATTGCTGACAACTGGTCTTTGCCGGTGCAAGATCCGACCAACGTCGGACCCTGGAGGCAGGAGGGAAGCCAGCCACCGCTGTACTACTTCCTGACTGCTGTGGCAACCTCTTGGATCGACACATCGGATATGCAGCAAGTTCGACATTTAAACCGGCACGTTGATGTGGGCATCGCCACTCCGGATGGCAACGTCAACCTGGTCGTCCACAGGCCTGAACAGGAAGCTTTCCCCTGGGAGGGGACCGTGCTGGCAGTTCATCTGGCCCGCTTCCTCTCCATCGCCATGGCGACTCTGGGGGTCGCTCTGACGTACCTGGTTGTCCGGGAGACAGTCCCGAGGAGACCGGCACTGGCACTGGGTGCGACGGCCCTCCACGCCTTCACCCCCATGGTGGTATTCATCGCTGGTTCCGTGAACAACGACAACCTGGTGGTGCCCCTCAGCAGCTTGACCCTCCTGATATTGCTTCGCATGCTAAGATCGCCTGGGACACGGTCAGACACGACGTGGGGCCAGGTGGCATATCGGTATCTTCCTCTAGGATTCGTTCTAGGCCTGGCTGCCCTCACGAAGGCAAGTTCCCTTGCTCTCACCGTGCTCACCGCCCTGGTCGTGACAGTACGGGCAGTGCGCCGCCGATGCGAGAGCCCTGCCAGCGCGTGGCAGGAGTTCCTTATCGGCGGCCTGGCCACGCTGCTGCCGCTTCTCGCCGTAGCCGGCTGGTGGTACGTGCGGAACATCCGGCTCTACGGAGACCCATCGGGGCTCAGCGCCTTCATCGAGATCCTTGGAAAGCGCGAGGTTCCAGCTAGCATCCCCCAGCTCTGGCGTGAACATTATAGCTTTCTTGCCGGGTATTGGGGCAACTTCGGCGGTCTGAACGTGCCCATGGCGCCCTGGGTCTACCAAGCGTTGAACGTCACTCTGGCTGCGGCCGGCGCGGGACTGCTACTACTCCTCGTTCAGTCCCTGGCGCACGTGCACCGGGCTGAAGGCTTAGAGACAGACAACAGTGATGGGGCGGCGCCCAGCCCCAGCGCTGCCAGCTGCAACCTGCGGTTCATCATCTGCCTGCTCTGGGGACTCGGCGTCTTGATTCCCTGGGTCCAGTGGGCACGGATCACCTGGTCGTCCCAAGGACGACTGATCTTCGCGGCCCTGCCAGTCTGGTCCTTGCTCCTCGCACTGGGACTCACCGCATTGATACCCGGGCGATGGCAGACGGGATTGCGTCGGGGAACGTCGCTGATGATCGTCCTCGCGCTATTTCTGCTGGGGCTCTCAGCCAGCGCTCCCTTCGTGTGGATCAAACCCGCCTACGCGCATCCCGAGCCGCTTAGCGATGCGCAGGTTTCAAACATCCCTCGGCGAACGAACTTGACCTTCGACAACGTGATGCGCCTCCTGGGGTACGGTCTCGAAACCGAAACAGCAAAGCCCGGCGGGTGCGTGACCGTTACGCTCTACTGGGAAGCTATGGCACCCACACAGCAAGATCACGCCATTTTCGTGCATCTCCTCGATCAACACGAGCTGATTGTCGCCCAACGCGACACGCTTCCGGGTCTGGGATTGCTCTCCACCACCTGGCTGGATCCAGGTCAGCGGTGGGCTGATCAATACGTGGTACCAGTGCCCCTGACCGCGTATGCACCCAATCAGGCTCAGATAGAGGTAGGGCTCTTCAACACCGAAACAGCTCAACGAGTGCCTGCTCTTGATGCCGGCGGGCAGCCCGCCGGCGATAATGCGCGCTTCGGCGACGTGAGGATTGTCAGGCCACCAGATGATGTTCCGAACCCCATCAAAGTCAACTTCGGAGACCGCATGCTCCTGAGCGGCTACGACCTGACGCAGCGCGCCGTCCAGCCTAGCCAGACGGTCACCTTGACCCTCTACTGGGAGGCGATCCGGGCGATGGAGACTAACTACACCGTGTCGGCCCAATTGATCGATCCCTCGCAGAGAAAGGCCGCACAGGACGACGGCTGGCCTCAAGGTGGTGCAGCCCCAACAGCGGCCTGGCAGCCAGGAGAGGTTATCACGGACACGATCCCACTCACTGTCTTCCCCGATGCTTCAGCGGGCGCTTACCACGTACGCATCGCCGTATACGTACACGAAGAGGGGGAAATCGGACACCTGCCGGTAACGCCCCCCGGCGGCCGCATGCAGACTACCCACATCAAGCTGACACAAGTGAGAGTCACGCCGTGATTGGACCGTCGCCGGCGACGTGTCGGGCACTTGACCAGAGATGCAGAATCAACGAGAATAGGGCCAATACCGGAGTAGATGGATGCTTCCGGTGTGGACTCTATGGCATGGATGCTCTGCCTGAGGAGGAATTGTGTTAGCGTGACACGCCAGACTCAGGCTTCGTACAACAAGCTGCGAACACCTGGAGGGAGGCACTAGCATGGCAAAGAAATCAATGGAAAGCCAGGCCTTTTTGGAATGGCTGTCCGAATGGGAAGCGAATCTTCCCTCAGTGGACCTGAAGCAGGCCCTTGTCGATCCTGCGCAGGTCGCAGTGGTGTCCCAGGATCTTGTAAAGGGGTTTTGCGACGTCGGTCCCCTTGCAAGCGAACGTGCCGCCCTTATCGTGCCAGCCGCTGTAGCTGTCTTCCGGCGATCGTACGACCTGGGCGTGCGCCATTTTCTACTACTCCAGGATACGCACGACCCCGAGGCGGTTGAGTTCTCTGCCTATCCCCCCCACTGCATTGAGGGAACCGAAGAAAGTGAAACCATTGATGAATTGCGGGAGCTCCCGTTCTCTAATCTCTTCACAGTGCTTCCTAAGAACTCAATTAGCTCCCAGGTCGGCACTGGCCTCGAGGCCTGGCTGCGAGAACAGCCCGAGGTCAACACGTTCATCATCGTTGGCGTCTGTACAGACATTTGTGTCTACCAAGCGGCGATCTACTTCCGTGTGCGGGCGAACGTCCTAGGACAAGAGGATACCCGAGTGATCGTCCCGGATGACTGCGTGCAGACGTTCGATACGCCGGTTGAGGTGGCGACGGAGATTGGTGCAATGCCCCACGACGGTGATCTTCTCCACCGCCTGTTCCTGTATCATATGGCCTTGAACGACGTTCAGGTCGTAGCAAGCTTGACGTAACCGTCGATTCGCTTCGCTCTCTGCTTCAACCAAGCCTCCGGACTCGCGTTTTCTTTAGGACGAGAGGGAGAAATCGCGCTGGCCTGATCTGACCATGCCGTGAGCGTTTTCCAGGCAGAACTCCTGTACTATCAGCCAGCGTCTGCCGCACAAGACCGCATCTAGCCAGAAACAAAGGAATCCACCATGGCCATTGAGACTGAGATCGCCGATTGGATTGCCGAACGACTCGCTGGGGCTGGAGCCACAGGCTTTGTCGTCGGCCTGAGCGGCGGGGTTGACTCGGCGACCACAGCGGCTTTGGCCGCACGCGCCGTAGGGCCGGACCAGGTCCTGGCCGCCTTGCTCCCGTGCCATTCCTCGCCCATAGACGCTCATCTTGCCCGGCGCATTGCTGGCGCATTCGAGATTCCGACCGTGACGGTCAATCTCGATGACGCTTTCGATGAAATGATGAAGAAGTTGCCGCCGACCGACCACCGGCTGGCCGCGGCGAATGTCAAGCCTCGCATGCGCATGATCGTGCTCTACTACCTCGCGCAAGTCAACAACTACCTGGTGCTTGGGTCGGGAAACAGAACTGAGTTGATGGTCGGGTACTTCACCAAATACGGGGACGGAGGCGCGGATCTGTTGCCACTGGGCGATCTCTACAAGACTGAGGTATGGGACCTCGCTCGCGCCATAGGCGTTCCCAGAGAGATCGTCGACCGCGCCCCCTCCGCTGGACTCTGGCCTGGACAGACTGACGAAGAGGAATTAGGGATCACGTACGAGACGTTGGACTGCATACTCACGGCGATAGCGGCCGGAGATACCGAAGACATCCCCAGCCCCACACTGGAGCAGGTTGAGCGGATGATCGCTCGGTCGGCCCACAAGCGAGCCATGCCCCCGATATTTCAGCGTCCCCGGCATTGACGGAAGGGATGAGAGAGACTCTCTGGGTTGCGTCGAAGGATCGATCACGACCGCTTGGCACAGATCTGGTGTCATTTGGCCCGGCGCCACGCCGCGACTTCGCGATTGTGGAATCGCCGACCCACACCGGCAGACCGTTACTCCAACGAGAATCGTCACAACCTCTTCGCCCTCGTCAGGTGTGAAGCGCAGGTGTAGAGATGCCTACTTGGTTTGAGCGCCGAGTCCTCGACCTGGTCGGAGGGCTTGCGGACCTCTATTACCAACGCAAGTATGGCGCGCTGGCCCGACGGCTTGGTCGGTCCACTGTGGAAACCGACGGTCGCCGTGGTTTCATGATCATCCAGATAGACGGACTCTCCCACGACCACCTGTCGGATGCATTGAACAGCGGCGCCATGCCCTACGTCAAGCACCTCTTGCAGTCCGATCAGTTGGCTGTAGCTCCCTGGCGCTGCGGCATCCCCAGCTCCACCCCTGCCGTGCAGGCCGGGATGATGTTCGGCAATCGTTTCGACATCCCAGGGTTCCGCTGGTATGAGAAAGAGCAGGGTACCATTGTGACCCCCCAGCGACTCGACAAGGTGCCCATCATGCGCGATCGAGTCAGGGAGGGGCATCCCGGTATCCTGAGTGGAGGATCGTGCTATGTAAGCGTGTTCGACGGAGATGCAGAGCTGGCGCTTTTTACGCTCAGCAGTCTCAATCGACAACGGTTCTTCGAAAGCATGCGCGGCTTGGGACTCCTCATGCTCTTCCTCCTCAGCCCACTTCGGGTGCTCCGAGTCCTCGGCCTGGCAGTGGCAGACTACGTCCCAAGGCTTGGTCGCCGTCTATTCGCTCTCGCGCAGCGCCTGAGCAAACGTGTTCGGTCCTACCTGCGGAGGCTAAACACTGATGAGGAAGAGCCCAGCGTTCAGAATCCATTTGATGTCTTCTCTCCCTTGATCCACGCTGGGAGCGACGCACTCTTCACGGAGGTCCAGACCTTCGGCGTGATGCTGGATATTTATCGCTGTGTGCCAGCCATCTACACCAACTACAATGGCTACGACGAAGCGGCCCACGAGCTGGGAACCAATCACCCAGCCGCCTTCGACGTCCTGCACGGCATAGACAAACGAATCCGCCAAATCGATCGCATGCGCGCCCATTACCAGAAGCGACAGTACGATCTCTATCTCATCTCGGATCACGGCAACACGCCGGCAATCCCATTCAGCTGGCATAATGGTAAGACACTGGGAAGACATATCCTCGCCGAGATTGGAGAGGAACTGACGCTGGACGAACGCGTCGAGGAGGACACGTTCACAAAGAACCGGGCGCGCTACCTTCGCGAGGAGCTTCGAGCGCTGGGGGAGAGCGCCCTGCCGCGTTTTCGGAACCTCCTAGCTGCTGCTCGACGGTATGTGGATCAGTACGTGGAGGACCCAGATGCGCTGGAGTACGATATCGAACGACAGCACGACGTGGTCGTGTCCGCCTCGGGTTCACTGGCGCATGTCTACTTCAACATAAGCCAGCGTCCACTGGATATGATTGAGGTGATGTTCCTCTATCCTCAGCTACTGGATCGATTGACGGCCACCCCCGGCATTGGGGCTGTGATTGGTCGCGATGGAGACCGGACCATCGTACTTGGAAAGGACAACGGACTACTCGAGCTTGGCAGTCCCGGGGACGTCGTGGAGCCCCCAAACCCGCTGGCTCCCTTCGGCGACCACGACTACGTCACCAAACAGGTCCATCGCCTGGCCCACTTCCCCCACGCGGGGGACCTAGCGGTCCTGGGAGAGATGCGCGTGGACGGAAAGGTAGTCACATTCGAATCTCAAGCGGCCACCCACGGTGGCCTAGGAGGACCGCAGATGCACCCGTTCATCGCCTGGCCAGCGGAGCACGATCTGAAGCCAGAGACGCTGAACGACGCAGAGGATCTCTACCCGCATTTCATGCGCTACCACAAGGATGCGGGTCGATCACCCGTCCCCCAGCCGCCTTCGGACGACAAGGACAGACCGTAAGGACCTTTCGACAACCTGCTCGGTGACCTCGCCGAGCATCAGCCGCTTCAGTTTCGCCCCGCCTTTCGACGCCCCAACCAGAATCAGGTCGCTATTTCCTTCTTCAGCCTCGCGAATGATCTCGTCAGCGACGACTCCATAGCGGAGCCTGACATCAGCCTGGACATCGTGTCGCTCCAAGATCATAGCACCGCGCCGAAGGTGCCGAGCAACGGGCGTATCCGTCTGGAGGAGTTCTGAGAGAGACTCATCAAGTTCACCGAGCCCTGTATACATGCTGGGCACGGGCGTGACGACGTGGAGAAGCGTGGCCCGTGCGCCCATCATCCTGGCCACCCAGGCACCAGTCTGGATTACGTCTTCCGCCACTTCGGAACCTCCACTGCAGATCAGAACGTGCTCTAATCCTGATCGGGCTTGCTGCGCGACGAGCACGCACCCAGGAGCGCGCCGGACTACCTGCGTGGTCACCGAGCCCAGCAAGTGCCTCTTCAACCCCGGGGCTTCGTTGGGTCCGAGAATGACTAGATCATGATCCTTCTCCTCCAGTTCAGCCAGGATCTCGGAGAAGGGGTTGCCACGACGAATCTTCACCTCAACCCTGCCAGACCGCAGCTTTTCACGGGCGTCAGCAAGGCACCGTTCTGCTGTTGCCTGATCGCCACCGCGAGACAGGACGTGAAACAGCACCAGCCGCGTCGATGGCTCGATAGACCCAAACATATTCCCAAAGGACAACTGGGGGCCAGCGCCAGATTCACACGCCACACAGAGCAAGACCCTCATAGCCTCTCCCCCCTGCGCTAGAAATGGACCGTTCCGCTTCCGATTAGCCGCATCAGTACCAAAACGGCTCCGATCAAGGGCAATCCTGAGAAAAGCAGCCGAATTCGAGGCCCGGTGAAGAAGCGAGTGGCGGTAGCGCCGATCTGTGCCCCCAGAGCAGCACCGGTGTGCATCGTCAGGGCCATCAGGACATCAACGTTCCCCTTGATTGCGTGAGTCAGTGTCCCGTAGCCAGCCGAGATCACAATTTCGAACAGATCTGTTCCTACAGCCACGTGCGTGGGGATTCCCAGGGCATACACCAGCAATGGGACACGCACGAAACCGCCACCAACCCCCAACGTGGCGGCCAGGAAGCCGGTGAAGAGTCCCACGAGAAGCACTACCCACACCGAGATGGCCTCAATGCCCGATCCCGGCAAGGAGATCAGGGGCGGCAGTGCAATGCCATGGATACGTCTCCTGACACCGCGAAAGCCAACCACCTCGCGGGCGTCCAGCTGATCCGTGCGCACCATCCGTAACGCTCTCAAGCTCTCCCACGCGGTGAAAATGCTGATCGTAAGGAGAATCAAGACGTAGCTAACTCCAACCACGAGGTCAACAGCGCCCGCGGCCTTGAGAGCCTCAATCGCCCTCGCTCCCCCCTCGACGCCGACTACCGTGCCTACTACCATGATCAAGCCGAGCTTGATATCGACGTGGCCCAACGCTCGATGGCGGCGAGCAGCGACGATGGACTTGCCCGTCATGTGAGCTAGATCCGTCCCCACCACAAAATTCATCGGAACGCCCATCCAGTACATCAGGGGACCGGCGATGAATCCACCTCCCACGCCAAAGAACCCGCCCAAGATGCCGACGATGAAGCCGATGCCTGCCAGAAGGAGTGGGTTGATCGTCACCCCGGCGATCGGAAAATGCATAAAACCCTCTACTCCAAACGCTCCAGCGGCAATTGATCAAGTAGGAACGCCGTAACAACGTCGAGCAAGGCCCCTTGAGCGACAATCAGACCCAGGGAGAGCACTGCGTAAGCCAGAAGATTGCTGTTGAACAGGCGGCAAAGGGGCTCGGACAGCCATCGGAGCGCGACGACCGAATAGAGGAGCACGAGACCCGAGTACACCAACATCTCGATGGCGAAATTGCGGATCAGGACATGCAGGTCCTTGCTTTTCAACATAGCCTCCCGTCGCACAATAAACGAGCCGGGAACCTCTGCCTCTGACCAGCGAACGACGATATCAGAGCAACGACGGAGGAACGAGGCATCCTATTATATCGAAATCCTTGCGTAGGGAAAACGCGACCAAACTGCCGTACTCTGAGATGAGACAATGAATCCATAGCCTCAAATGTGTCCGGTGGCTACAGGGGAGGCGACGGCGGGACACAAACAGCTCTCTGTCCGTGCCCAGCCCCAGGGAAGCTCCTCTCCCGCCATCCCAGGATGTGAACCGCGGTGACGGGACGCGACCATGAACCAAAAACCCCACTATATGGTGGGGTAATGCGATCAGTGACCTGCAATTGAGTAGCCCCAAGGGGAGTCGAACCCCTGTCGCCGGCTTGAGAGGCCGGTGTCCTAGTCCACTAGACGATGGGGCCAGCTACGAGAAAGATTCTACCAGGCCTTCTGCCGTTTGTCAAACCGGAGCACACATAGCCGCGGATGTCACTGGTAGGATGCTGGGTTTTGTGTGATAATGTAGCATTGTCGATGAGCACCCTAACCGTTGAGAATCACGATGCAGTTGAACGAGACGGAACGAGCATAGGATAGATCGATGACTGACGAAAGTACTGTAAGCGAGACGAAACACTCAAAGCAACGCGGTCAGCCGGGGCGGAGAAATCTGCCTCGGGGCCGGGTTACCGTCTTCCCCAACTGGTGCAAGGGCTGCAATCTCTGCATCGAGTTCTGTCCTATGGACGTGCTCGAGCAGGGCGATGACGGACGTGTCATTGTAGCCCACCCAGAGAAGTGCACCGGGTGCCGTTGGTGCGAGTTGCACTGTCCCGACTTCGCCATCTTCGTATCCGACGTCGATCCAACGCAGGAAGATGGAGATCAAGAGCATCCCGGGGATAGACCACTTCCTACCGCATCCAAGAAGGAGATTGCATGACAGCAAGACTGATGCAGGGTGATGAGGCATGCGCCGAGGGAGCGATTGCGGCTGGATGCCGCTTCTTCGCCGGCTACCCCATAACCCCTGCGACAGAGATCGCCGAGGTACTTTCCCGTCGGCTACCGCAGGTTGGCGGAAAGTTCATCCAGATGGAGGACGAGCTGGCCTCCATTGCCGCCATCATCGGTGCGTCGGTCGGGGGCGCCAAGGCAATGACCGCTACATCAGGCCCGGGCTTCAGCTTGATGCAAGAGAACATCGGCTACGCAGCTATGACAGAGGTTCCTTGTGTCATCGTTGACGTCCAGCGGCTGGGTCCCTCGACAGGCCGTCCAACCAGCCCATCCCAAGGTGACGTCATGCAAGCGCGGTGGGGGACCCACGGTGATCACCCCATCATAGCGCTGGCTCCGTCAAGTGTCCGCGAAACCTTCGACCTAACGGTCCAGGCGTTCAATTTCGCCGAACGCTACCGAACCCCTGTGATCCTCTTGATGGACGAGCTGGTGGGGCATATGCGCGAGCGGATGGAGTATCCGGATCCGTCGACTCTGGACCTGGAAAAGCGATCCGACACCCGAGTCCCTCCCGAGTGGTACAAACCATTTGAGAACCTGCCTGAGGGACCAAACGTGAACGTGCCCCCACTCGTTCCCTTCGGCGAGGGATACCGCTACCATCTAACCGGGCTTCATCACGACGAGCGCGGCTATCCCACCGATCGACCAGATGAGATCAAGCCCTGGCTCGAGCGGATCTTCCGTAAGATAGAGCGTTCGCTCTCGGATATCCTGCTGTATGAGAGTGAGGGCATCGAGAACGCAGACACATTGGTGATCGCCTACGGTGGCGCAGCACGGGCCTCTCGCCATGCTGTGAAGGAATCCAGAGAGCGAGGCCGAAGGGTCGGCTTCCTTCGTCTCAAGACAGTCTGGCCATTCGCCGAAGAAGTCGTGGAGCACGCCGCCTCCCGACTCCACAACGTGGTGGTGCCAGAGCTCAACCGAGGCCAGCTGGTACTGGAGGTGGAACGCGTGGTGGGGCGCCACAAAGTGCGCCGGGTCAACCGAGCAGACGGCGAGATGATAAGGCCGGGGGAGATTGTCGCCGCCATAGAGGATCTGGAGAGGGCAGCATGAAGCAACAGAGCGAATCGCGCATGCACCAACGGTATCTGCGCCACAGCAAGAAGTTCCCGAACGTCTGGTGCGCTGGGTGTGGCATTGGAATCGTCCTGGGCACGATCATTAGAGCAGTGGACGACCTGGGACTGGATAAGAACGACGTCGCCATGATCTCGGGGATCGGATGCACGGGCCGTATGCCCGTCTACGTCGACTTCAACACCATGCACACCACGCATGGACGCGCGCTGGCCTTTGCCACCGGCCTGAAGCTGGTCAAGCCAGGAATGAAGGTGATCGTGGTGATGGGGGACGGTGACGCGCTTGCGATCGGCGGTAATCACTTCATCCATGCCGCCCGCCGAAATATCGGATTGGCCGCCATCGTGGTCAACAACGCTGCCTACGGGATGACGGGAGGCCAACACTCTCCTACCACGCCTTCGTCCGTCAAGACGGCGACAACGCCGTACGGTCACATAGAGCAGCAGTTCCCCATAGCTGAGTTGGCCGCGACTGCGGGGGCCTCCTTCGTCGCCCGCAGTACCGTCTATCACGTTCGGGAGCTAGAGTCCTATGTTGCGCAGGCCATCTCCAAAGAGGGATTCGCCCTGGTTGAGGCAGTGAGCTACTGCCACACCACTCTGGGTCGCATCAACCGGTGGGGCACTGCGTCCGACATGATGCGCCACATCAAGGCCCATAGTGTGACATTGACGCAGGTGGAGGCGATGAGCGAGGACGAAAAGCGGGGCAAGATCGTGCGTGGCATCTTCGCTGAGCGCGATATCCCAGAATACACCAAACGGTACGATGAGATCATCGCGATGGCACAGCAGGAGGCAGCCTGATGGCGAACTCGGGGCCGAGACGGTATGAGATACGACTTGCAGGCACCGGCGGTCAGGGGGCCATCCTGGCGGGCATCGTCCTGGCTGATGCAGCTATTCGCGATGGCAAGAATGCGGTGCAGACGCAATCGTATGGCCCGGAAGCTCGCGGCGGCGCCAGCCGCTCTGAGGTCGTGATCTCTGCAGGGGAAATCGACTACCCAAAGGTACTGGAACCTGACATCACGCTCTGCATGAGCCAGGAAGCGTGTGACCGATACAGCACTCAAAGGCGTGAGAACGGGTTGCTCATTCTGGATACCGACCACGTCAGCCGAGCACCTACAACTCGTGCGGCTCGCATCCCCCTTACGTCCCTGGCCCGCGAGGTCACAGGCAGGGCCATCACGGCCAACGTCGTGGCGCTCGGCGTGCTCGCTGGACTGACGTCCATCGTGTCGCGAGAGTCTCTCGAACAGGCAGTTAAGGCCCGAACACCTGAGGGAACACGGGAGATGAATCTGAAAGCCCTGGCAGCGGGGTACGAAGCAGCGGAGCAAATCTAGATCGACAGGGCTTGTGGTACCATCGTACTATTGAAGGGAGCGCTCCACTGGCAGTATAATCGAGGGGCAGCATGAGTGCTCGTGTGTGAAACCCGGCGGTCGAGAATGGGGACTCGCCCCGCCGCCAAAGGAGCCCGCTGTGGAGCGCGTTCGTCGCCTTCTGATCATATGCGCCATGAGCGTGGCAGCGTTCGCTGTGGTGCTGATTGCTGTCGCGCCGGCTGGATAGGCGCAGCTAGCCTATGGAACAACATCCGGAGTATCGCGCCCCCGGGTGAAGAAAGCGTTGTGCTCTGCCTTTGAACATCTTGTTGGCCTCCGGCACTGTTGCGCGCGCCTAAGGTTGGGAGCACCGACAGGATGATGGACCAGGCCAGAACTGTACGCGCTGGAACCTCTTCGCCGCGAACTCTGAGACCACTCCTCATTGCCGCCCCCGCCGTTGCAGGCAAACGCCCCCTGTAAGAGACGTGATGCAGGGGTAGCGCACCACCTGCCGCCCAGGCTGGCCCTCCCAACTCGCTCTCATCTGTCAGCCGCTCTACGACGCTCGGCCCGTGCGAGGAAACACCATCCACCGGTCCCCTAACTCACCCAAGTAGGCCAAGCCCTGTCGGTGCCGTCACCGGCGCAGGTTGCGAGCAAGACGCCTTCGTCTTCATGCTGATTCAACGGTGTCGAGCCCCCGCTCTGCAAGCACGGACTGTAGCCGCCCCTAGGTCCCCAGTGGTCGATCCATTGCATTCATCAGCGTCGTTCGCTCGCGCCGGGCGCGATCGAGGAAGAAGACCAAGACGGCGAGCTGTGCAGCGAGGTATAGGCCCTTCCACGGCGGCGGAAGGAGATAGAGCCCGCCCGGGGCCAGCGTCGTAACGAGGGTGAGCGCAAGCAGCGCACCAGCTATCACGTCACTGCCATCGGCAGCGGGACCCCGCTTGGCAACGCGGAAGAGGGCGATCATGGGCAACAGGATCAGGAGATCGTCGTACCACGCGTGGTATGTCCACACACGCGCCCCAAGAGCCGTGACACCCATCAGGAGCCACGTGTCCACTGCACGATGTCGATACGTCCACAGACCAAGTACCACCAAGACCAGCAACGATCCCAATAGTATCTGCTGTCCAAGACCCAGGGAGTGCAGCCAGGCGTGCAGGTTGAGCTGGCCCGACCCGGCTGCCCTCGTAGCTGAGTATTGAAGCCATCTGCGCGTGAGAGTGACGAGGCCACTTCTCTGGAAAGACGCCGCGTACAAGCTGAGCCCGCCGTGTGCCGCTGCAACCAGCAGCAAAGAGCACACGGCTCGGGGAACAGAGAGTACTACCCATAGAAGGGGCACCGACACGCTCGGCTTCACCAGGGCGAAGACTAGCATAAGGGTTCCCAACAGGTCCGCGCGCCTTGAGTCCCGGCGGCGGGCAATCCTCAACAGCCCGATCACTAGGACAGTCAGGACATGCACTGTAAGCTGCCCATTGCCTATCGTGGCACCCGTGCTGTACATTGCCAGAGGGATGAGAGCAAGGAAAACCTGCTCCTCTGTTCTGTCTGCGCCTGTTTCCAGGAGCATGAGCCACACCAACAATCCTAGCGCGAGCAGACTGGAGGCAGCCCAAATCCACCGAGCAGGCGTCACCGGAAGCCAACCCAGGAGTGGCCAGAGTATGAGGTAAGACGCCGGTGGATACAAACCGCCGGACTTCCCGAAGTAAACGGGTTCGCCAGTGAACCACCGCCGCTCCAAGGCGTGAAGGACCCGCAGATCTACAGCACCGGTCGGCGAAGTGGGCCAGATCGGAGCGTCCCCCCACAATAGCCGCCAGAACTGGTAGCTCAACCAGATGACAGAAACAAGACTCATCACGGCGACGGCGAGGAAAAGGACCGTCGTTCGACAACGACCCCACAAGTCCCGCAACTCGTCCATGGCGCCCTTGTACCAACACATCGCGTCTTGCTTCATCGAGACAGTCCTCATTCCCTCGTTCTGAGTCGACGGCAGCAGCGATCCGGCCGCCGCGGCTCGGCCGGCATAACAGTCTCACATGCCGTTCCCTGCTGCAAGTCCCTGGCGGGGCAGTACTCGAACGACGGGGCTCGCTCCGGCCTGGCACGCCAACAGTCCCCTTGAATTCGTGAGACACCCCGCATCGGTCTCAAGCACCGCTTGTCCAGACTCGAGCGCATCGAACCTTGCGTCTTCGCAGGGCGACCTCGACAATGTCGGCCCCACGTTGATGGGGCTACGGCTCACGGGCAACAAACACGTCCAGCATGGCTGCCTCCGTCGAATCAACCATTCTCGTGGCTGCAAAGCGCTGTGCGATCTTATCGCGAAGCCGTTGTTGATCAACGTCGGGAAGGTCACGAACCAGGCTTCCGAGGCCGCGGGCAAGCGCCGCTGGATTTCCAGGTGGAACAACAACGCAGTCCCGTCCACGATCCGTGCCGACTCGCCGACATCAGTTACAACGCAAGGTATGCCGCAGGCCATCGCCTCTCCGATCACAAGACCGAAGCCCTCGCTGTAGGAAGGCGAGCAGAGGACATCGAGCGCGCTGTAGACTGCTGGCATGTCCTTTCGCGACCCGGCCCAGA